>MDSV01135840.1_pt1 | contig 21165 bp, 11 predicted proteins | sample 810851 | NCBI WGS metagenome assembly MDSV01 (sample SAMN05326640, study PRJNA326480) | marine metagenome | isolation source: seawater | place: Atlantic Ocean: North East | collected 2012 | reverse complement strand
GCGGGCTCGCGTGCGTCGCCGCGAGCCTCTTCGGGTTACTCCTCATCGTCGTGGTCTTCACGCAGGGCTACGCCGCCGTCGCGACGCAGAACGCGCGAACGAACGAGCCGCCACCGGCGCCTCGCGCTGAGACGGGTGTCTTCCCTCGCCGCGCGCTGCGCCAGATACAGCTTGAGCGGGACATGGCGCCTGGGGGGTTCACGCCGCTCGCGCCAGGAACGAGCGGGGCGCCACCGAACATGTGGTTTAAGGATGCCTTCCTGAGTGAAGTTCCGCTCACGTTTTCTGCGCGAAGCGCGACGGAAGCGTCGAACGCGCTGGACCGTTCGCGGCGCAACTTCGACCGCGTCGCGAGCGTCGCGTTTGAAGGGTGGGGGAACTTGTTGCGTTTGGTTGCCGTGAGTGGAGTGAACACGAACGACGCGTGGTTGTTCCCGTAACTAACTAGACTACATCTTTCTACACGAGAAGGTACTGCTACAGGGACTTCTCGAACGCTTTAAGCGCCGCTTTGGCGGCGCGCCGCGCGTTTTCGCCCGTCGCGCGCTCGGCCAACCCCCGCCCGAAGGCGAAGGACATCTCCGCGCTTCCGCGCTTCGCCGCCGTCGCCGCGATCACGGGCGCCCAAACCCGCGGCGCGGCGACGTACGTCCGGCGCGCGGTTTCCACGAGCGCCAGCAGCGCGGCCGAGTCGAACGCCGGCGCTCGTCCTTCGCGCTCGTCCGTCGAAGAGACGGTTTCCGAGTCGCGACTCGGATCGTCGGCGTCGTCGCGCGTCGCGTTATTATGAGTCTCCGCGCCTTTTCCGGTGAAACGGTTCTCGCCGAGACCATCCTCCGACGGGTCCTCCGCGAGCGCGGCGTCGCAGGCGTCGAGCGCGTCCCTGACGAGCGCGGCGCGCAGACGCGCGCCCGCCGGGGACATGACGTACTCCATCGCGTCGCGCACCGCGTCGGCGGCCGCGGCGGAGGGGGGTTCCGAGTCACTCGCTGAGCGCGCGCGCGCCGCGCAAACGCCGTTTCTCGCGAGCTCGTCGGCGCCCTCGGCGACAGCCGCCGCCGTCTCGGCCAAGTCGCGCCAGCACGTCGCGGCGCGCGCGCTCGTCCCCTCTCGGTCGCGTGAACGACGCCCGTCGTCTTCGTTTTCCGCGGACGGTGCTTTCTCGAAACTCTCGGCGACGGCTTTGATGACGCGCACGACGCGGCGCCACCGCACGGACTCGCCGTCTTCCGTGAGCACGAGCCGCCGGAGCGTTTGGCGCGTCTCCGGATCAGGGTCACGCACGAGCCGCGCCAGCACGAACGGGTAGACGCGCTCGATGACCCGGAACTCGGGATCGACCCCCGTCGCGACCCCTTCCAGCGCGGCGAGCGCGCGCAGGATCCGCGCGAAGTACGGCGGGAGCCGGAACTCGAACGCGTACAGCGCCGCGCCCAGTTGAGACACGACCCCGAGGAAATCGTTCGTCCCGCGGACCGCGCTCGTCTCTCGACGCACGCCGTCGAAAACCTCCGCCAACGCCGCCGCCGCGGCTTCGAGATCCGCGTCGGGCGGCAGAAACTCGAGCTCGACCAGGTCGCGCACGAGCGAACGCGCGTCGCGGTTGACGAACCCGACGAGCCCGCGGAGCATCGCGCGTCGCCGTCGCGCGTCCACGCGCACGGTCATGCCGAAGTCCAGGTACGTCAACGCGCCCGTGCTCGCGTCCACGACCAGGTTCCCGGGGTGCGGGTCCGCGTGCATGAAGCCCGTCTCCAGGAGTTGGTGCAGAGAACACCGCACGCCGCGCTCGAGCAGAACGGCGCGCGATCGAACCTCGGACGCGTCCGTCAGACGCACGCCGTGCACCCACTCCATGACGAGCATCCGCTCCGTGCTCAGCTCGGGGAGCACGCGCGGCGCCCGGACCTTGCCCGCGAGGTCCGGGCCGCTGCCGCCGCCCCGCGCGTACGTGGCGCGGAAGCGCTCGACGGCGAGCAACTCTTCGCGGTAGTCGAGCTCGCCGAAGATGCGCCCGACCAGCTCGTCGACGATGCCCACGACGTCCGACCGGAGCCCGAAGACGTGGCGGAGCGCGAGCGCGATGCCCCGCAGAATGGTCGCGTCCAGCGCGACGGACTCCGCCAAGCCGGGCCGCTGGACCTTCACCGCCACCGCCGGGCCGCCGGCCACGGCCAAGTCGACTTTGTACACCATCGCCAGGCTCGCGGCGGCGACGGGCGATGCCGGAAGCCCGTCGACGAAGACCAAGTCGAGCGCGCCCTCGATCCCCAGCTCGTTTCGTATCAACGCCTCCGCGTGCTCCCTCGGCGCGGGCTCGAGGTTTTCCTGCAGTTTCGTCAGCTCCGCGCAGTACGAAGGCGGCAGGAAATCCGCGCGCGTCGACAACACCTGGCCCAGCTTCACGAACGCCGGCCCGAGCTTCGCGAAGTGCGCGCGCAAGCGCGCGGCGCGCGCCTCCACTTTGCCGCGTTTGACCAAAACACGCGCGCCGACGTCCGCAAGCCGCGCGAGGATTTCGGCCGTTCGAAAGATCGCTCGGAGCGGCCGCCGGTACACGAAGTACTCGGTGAACGCCTTCGGGTCGTACGTGGGGTTGACTTTTTTCGCGTCGTCTCCTTCGCTCGCTTTTCCAATCGACACACGCGGCGCGTCCCACGGCGCCGGGCGGTCGTTCATCCCGAACCACCCCAGCGACGCCGGCGCGGACGACGAAGCGGAAGCGCCCGAAGCGGCGCGGTCGTCCAGACGCGCTCGAGACGCCGCGAGCGAGCGCCACACCTTCGAGCGGAGCGACCCGACCTCGTCGTCGTCGTCCCAATCGAAAGCTGGACGCCCCGAACCCGACGACGTCGACGCCGCCCGCGACGCGCACACGCGCTGCAGCGCGCGCGCGACGCGCGTCGCGGCGGCAACATCCGATCCGCGCTGTGCGACGTCCGCGGCGAGCCACGCGGAAGTCGCCACCCGACGTCGCATGGTCACCGCTCGGTCGCGCCCCCCGGTCTGCCAGAGACGAGGGCATTCAAGCAAAGCTGCAGTTACGGAGGCGCCATTTGGATCTCAGCGCACGAGATCCGATCGCGAACGTCCAGGTGGCACGTACACGGGACGGGACCACATCGCGCTGAGACGTCGTCGTCGCCCGCGCGTGTCACTTCCGAGCGCACCGCGACGGACCGGCGCGTCCGTCCCCGCCCCGCCGCAGGTCCCCCTTCGTCTCCGAGGTAGACGCGGCTCCGAGATGCTCGCGATGCGCGCCGCGTGCGTCGCGCGCCCGACGACGAACGCGCGATCGCGCCCGAACGCGCGATCGATAACAACGACGTCGCGATCGTCCCCGCTTCGCGGCGCGAGGAACGTTCGCGGGCGCGCTTCGAGCGAAGACCAGGAGGACGTCGCCTCGAATTTCCCCGAGGACTCCCCCGCGCCCGGGTACGTCGCCGGCCCGTTCGTCGTCCCCGAGGGCGCGCCCGCGCTCGCGTCGTACACCGACCCCACGGTGTGGAAGCTGATGCAAGCCGCCCTGCGCGAGTGCGAGGTGGAGCAGGTGCTTCCCGCGAAGGCGCGGCGGCTGGCGGAGGAGGACGGCTGGACGCTCATCGACGTCCGCCCGTACCCCGACTACTGCGCGTCGCACGCCTGGGGCGCCCTGAACGCGGAGCTCTACGCCCCGATGCAGGTGGACTCGCTCGTGAAAGCCGCGAAGCAAGCCGCGACGCTCGCGCTCTTCCCGGAGCGCGCGCTCGACAAGTACGCCGCCGTGGAGTGCAACGCGTCGTTTCTCGACGACATGCAAGACGCGGTGGCGTGGGGGAGCAAGGTGATCGTGTACTGCGGCACGGGGGGGGTCATCGGCCAGGCCGAGCTGAACTACGCAGACGGCGCGCAGACCGCCTCCCTGATCGCCGCGCACGAGCTGTGCGCGCGCGGCTGGGGCACGGAGAACGTCAAGCACATGGCCGGCGGGCTCGGGATGTGGGAGGAGATCGAGGGCTTCGACGTGGGCGAAGTGCCCGAGGAGTGATGTTTTTTTTATCGGAGCCGCTCCACTCATACGTTACTATCGGAAAGCGCTACGCCTTGAACCATTCCTTGACGTTTTCGTACACGAAGAAGGAGATGGCTGACCCGGGCGCCACCGCGGCGACGCGCGCGCCGCACCCGGCGAAGAGGCGCGACGCGCCTTCGCGCCGCGCGACGTCGCGCGCGATTGAAAAAATCGACGGAGACGCGAAGCGACCACCGGCTTTGCGTTTCGCCTCCGATGACTCGGACGAAGCGCCGCCCGACGCTCTCAGCGTCTGCAGTCTGGTCTTCGCCAGGTCCAAAGGGTGCGTCGCGACCGTCGCCGCCGCCGCCGCCGCGAAGCCGCACCCGCCGCTCACCCACGGCGGCAACGCGTCCTTCTCCGCGTCTCTCGCGCGCGTTAGCCTCGTCTCTTTCGAGTCGTCGCGCGCGTTTTTAGTGAAACATTCGCCCCGCTCGGCGCTCGGCCCGCGCGGAAATCTCCGACTCTCCGCGCGCGCCGAGATTTCCGCGCACGCGTCGCGCATGTGCTCGTACGCGACGAAGTACACGATGCTGAACGGCCACCACGTGAAGTTGCTGGCCCAGTACCCGCGGAACACGCCCCTCACGCCTTCCGTTTTCAGGATGGTCCGGTACGCGGCGACGAAGTTGGCGTACTGGCCCGCGCCGCGCGCGCCCAGCACGCCGCCCGCCTGCATGCGCTCCTTCACCACGTCGATCGGGGTGTACGCGATCGAAGCCAGCGACTGCGCGATGATCCCGCTCATGACGTACGAGCCCGTCGGGCCGGTCAAAGCGGAGGCCACGCGATCGATTGTCTCCGCGTCCCCTTTAGTCGTCGCGGATGCGGCGCACGCTCGCGCCGCATCCGCGGCGCGCTTGCCCGCCTCATACCCGCCGAAGTACGCCGCGCTGGCGAAGGGTATGCCGGCGACGACCGCGCCGAAGCCGCGGTAGAACCCGAGCGGGCCTTCCTTACGCACCAGCACGCGCGCGCACTCGAGCGCGCCGCGGTGCCGCGCGGACGGGGACGCGGCGCTGGTCGACGCTGGGCCGCCTCGGCTGGACGACGGCACGTCCCCGCCGCCGACCGCGCCCGCCACCTGCATCTGCGTTTTCAGGGTGTCGAAGGGGTGCGTCGCGAAGCGCGCGACCAAGCCGCTGACGCCGCCCGCGACCGCCAGCTGCGGCATGGACAACACGGGCGGCGCTGGCGCGTCGCCCGTGGGGTCCGAAGCATCGTCGGACCCCATCGACGGACGCCCGGGCGCGCGACGTGGTCTGTTTCCGCCGGATGTTTTCGCGGTACGGATGACGTGAGTTTCTCGAAAAAATTCGTTTCACGATTTCGTACACAGCGCTGCACCTCGCTCTTCTTTACTTGGCCTCGACCCTGTCGCGGATGGCGACGAACCGTTTCTTCTCGTTCGTGATGAACGACGGCGCGTAGTCGGTGGCGAGGATGTCGGAGATGTCGATGCGCTTGCTCTTCGCCTCGGCCGCAAGCTCCGCGGTCTTCGCGCGTGTGGTCAAGATGCCGACGAGCGTCGTGTCCGAGTGTTTCGGGTCGCCCGCCTTGGCGGGTTTCCAGTCGCCGATGAGATACCACGCGTCCCCGGGCTGGTCCTCCGTGTAGAACAAGTCGTCCGTCGCGACGCCGTACTCCGCGCACTGCGCCATGTATTTGTCGACGCGTCGTCCGATGCCCGCCTTCGCGAGGCCGATGAAGAACACGCGCGCGCCGAGAACGATCGCACCCGCCGCCGCGCCCTCGGGAGCAGAGAAACCGAAATCGCCCGAAGCGGGCGCGAATGCCTTTGGCGTGACGACACCGCACGACCTGGAGGACGCGAGCCCGGAGGCGCGCCTCGCGCGGCCGCCGAGCGCGACGCGCTTGGTGCCGTACGACGCGCTCGCGGACAGCGATGCGGCGGTCGACATGGGGAGTGACGAGCGTGCGTGCGCCTCGCGGAAGTGACGTGAGACGACGTTTCGATGTTAGCTAAAAGAGGCCGCACGAGGATGCGCCAACTGGACCTCTCTCTGATCTCGCCAATCTGCCTGTCCGATGCAGAACCGCGCGCCTGCGTTTTTCTAGCGCCCCTTTCGCGCGCACATTTCGTCAGAGCCTGGCGCGCGGGCGACGCGCGGGTGAGGCTCACCATGCCGCCTCTATCCGGAAAGGACGCGATCCTCGCGGCGGCGCGTCGGCTTGCCGAGCTCGGGGACGACGCGCTGGACGAGGACCTGCTCGACGCCGAGCTCGCGCTCGCGGGTTCCTTCCGCGACGAAGACGAGGATTTCGCGGAAGCTCCCGGCGAGGGTGAGCCACCGTTGCGGCCGGAGGACCTCGGCCTCCCTCCCCGGCTCTCCGCGTGGCTCGCGAGGCACGGGGGCCGCGACGTGCGGCGTGCGTTCGGCGCCGCCGCGCGCGCCGCTCGGCGGCTCGTCCCCGACGCCGACGGCCACGTCGCGCTCGGGCGCGCGGCGGGAGCGTCCGGCTCGGCGTCGGCGGTCGGCGCTCGCCCGCGCTACGCGCCGCTCGAGGAACGCGTCGTGCCTCTGTCCGAGGCGGCGGCGCCGACGCCCCGCGCGTTCGAGCACGTCCCGTCCGCTGACCGCGAGAGGCGCGAGGCGCTGAAGCGCGAGGCGCGATCCGCGGAGGCGTGGAGGCGGGACCCGCGGCGCGCGAAGGAAGTCGACCCGAAGACGATCGACAACGCCGCGGTTTCGGCGACGATCAAAAACCTCATCGCCGCCGGCGCGCGGCGCGAAAGAGAGGCTGACCTGCCGAAAGGCGCGGGCCCGGCGGGCAGGCACGAGCCCACCACTCGCGCGGACGAGCGCACCAGCGTCCCGAGTGTCATGGGCGTGTCCTTGTTCGCGGGCGAAAACGACGCTCGGACCGAAGCTTCGAAAGGACGACTTCTTCCGCGCGGTCTCGCCTCTGCTCTACTCGTCGCCGCGACCGACGCGTCGCCGCGACGGCGGCTCGCCGGCGCCGAGCGCCGCGCGGCGGCGAACGCGCTGCTCGGTCGGTTGCCGGCCGGCGAACGGCCTGTCATCGCGACGGGCCTGCCATCGCGCCTTCAGGTGCCTCGCGCGACGAGGCAGGCGACGCTCGACGCGCTCGTCGCGGCGGCGCTGGCGGCGGAGGCGGAGGCGAGGGGCGTCGCGCCCGACGCGGCGTTCGCGGCGATGAGCGAGCGTTGGCTCGCGGCCCGGCCGAAAACCAGGCGGCGCGCGATCGCGGCCGGGGTGGCCGCCGAAGCGCGCGTGTTCGAGGCTGCGGCGAGCGCGGTGGCGTACCGCGGGCTCGCCGCGAACGCGTTAAGAAGCGCCGTCGCCGTGAGCGGTCGTCGAGACGCGCGCGCGGAGGCGACGCGCGGAGGCGATCTCGGCGACGAAGGAACCGTGATCGGCGCCGGCGACGCGTCTCGCGTCGCTCGCGCTCTCGACCCCGACGCGCGCTCTGTGGTTCCGAGCGCGGCGCGAGAAAGAAAACGCCGAGGCGGCGAAAACGCGGGCCTCGCCGTGGCGGACGAAGCCGCGGTCGCGGTCGCGGTCGCGTTCGAGCGCGAAGGGTTCGAGCGGACGCGGGAACGAAACCGAGGCGTCGGCGGCGTCGCGGCGGCGCGCGCGGGCTCGCTGCTCCAGAATTACAAAAGCGAAAACGCCGACGGAGTCGATTTGCGCGCGGCGGCGACGATACCACCGCTCGGCGCGTCGGTGTCCTTCTGGACGGAGACCGCGCGGACCTCGAACCCGAAACGACCGCGGTCTTCCCGTGTCGCGACGGGGTCGTTCGGGGGGTCGGTCGCGATCGCGCGGAGCCGTCGCGGCGCGGCGAAATCATCCGCGCGACGGTCTTCGGCGTCGTACGACGACGACGGCGACGGTCGTTCCGCGAAACCCGAGCGGCGCGAACGAACGGACGACGCGAACGAACGACGCGACGTTTTCGCGGCGGCGGCGTCGCGCGACACGCAAAGCGATACGAACGCGTGCGCGAACGCTGCGGTGACTCGGGCGGTGCGCTCGCTCGTTCGCTCGTTCCTCGAGCCATTCGTCGACGTCGGGACCATCACCGCGACGTTCGCGCGTTCCATCGAAACCAAAGCCACGGAGAAGGTGATTCGCAAGAAACGCGACGAGCCAGACGCGTCGTTCCTGCGCCGCGAGAAGGAAAAAGAAGCGGTGAAGGCGCTGACGCGGGAATACGTGAGGCGCGGCGAGAAAGCGCGCAGGGACCGAGCGGAACCCGAGGCGAGAAAGCGAGCGCGCGAGAGCGAAAAAAAAACCCTTCGCTCGGAGGCGGATCCGGTCGGGACGCCGAATCCGCCTCCACCCACGTTCGACTTTGACGTGGACGACCTGTGACGACGCGACCGCCTCGCGACCGTCCTCACTAGCTAGCTACGCAGTCTATGCTGGTGGAAAGTAAGTGAAGGTAAAACGCAATCGCTCGAAGCGCTCGAAAACGTAGACCACTCACCTCACATCGGTCACTCCTCCGCGTTCACGCGCCCGCCGCTCGCCTTCTTCTTGCGCGTGGACGCCGCCGCCTTCACCGCCGCCGCCGCCTTGTCGGCGGCGACGGAGCGGTTGGGGGTGACGGGCGAGAACGGCGCCGGCGCGTCGGCGTCGGACGTAAAAACGGCGGCGCCTCCCTTTCCCCTCTTCGCGTTTTCCTTTTCGTCGCCGAGCGGCGACGCGGCGCCCCGCGCCGTCGCCGCCGCCGGCGTTCGGAGCGAGACGGTCAGCGCCTCCGTTTTCAAGTCAAACTTGGCGCGCATCACCCACGCGTCCGACCCGCGTCTCCACTCCGAACCTTTCGCCTCGGGGGGAATCGCGACCGTCACGTCGTGGTACCCCTCGAGCGCGCGCACCTTGACCTCGTCCTCGCCGACCAAAATGTCGCACTCGCGCGCCCGCTTCACCTCGGGCAGGGTCACGACGACGTCCACCCCCCCCCGCGTGGCTCCCCAGGAACGTCCCGTCGTTCGCGGGGACGTGCTTGATCGCTACCGTCGCCTCATCGGGCAGCGCGTCCCCTTGTCGAGCGCGGAACACCGCGAAGTACATCGCGGGCGCGACGCCGCACGAAACCACTAAAACGACGAACGCGTCGCCGAGCGCCGCGCCGAGCGCCTTCGCGCTTTCGTCGAGGTTCGCGAGATCGTTCGCGTACCCGGCGAAGCCCGCGAACCGAAGCGCCCTCGCGCCTAAACCGAGCGTCTTCTCCGTCGGCCCGGGGAACCGCTCGAGCAACGCGGACGCGACGGGAACCGCGAGTCGTTGGCGCACCGCGAGGCGCGCGCGCGACCACGCGGGACGGACGCGCGTCTCGAAGTTTTGCCGCGCCGACGCCAACGACTCGGCGGCGTCGCGCGTCTTCGCCGCGACTCTTTCTGAAACGGCGCCGTACGCCGAGCCGATCGCCACCTGCAGATCGCCGAACAGCGCGTTCGCGCGTTGGCCCTGGCGTTTCCAGTACGCCTCGGAGAACCGGGGCGTCTCCGGCTCCACGGGCTCGCCGGCGTCCAGTCTGCGCTGGCGCTCGGCGGCGCGCTCGGCGAGGGCGCGCTCGCGGCGGCGCGCCGAGGATTTGCGAACCTCGCGCGCGAGTTTGGCGAAGTTTTCGCGCGCGACACGCGCGCGACCCGCGAAGGCTTCGCATCGCCGCGACACGAACGCGACGTGCGGCGCCGCGTACGCGTCGATTTCGGCGACGAACGCGTCGACGCGTTCCAACACCCCGAAGCCGTCGAGGATCGCGCGGCCCAGCGCCGTCGCGGCGCGCCGCGCGCCATCCGCCGCGGCGAGCGCCTGGCCTGCGCGCCGGGGCGCCCAGGGAGGGAACCAGGCATCCTCCAGGTCCGCGCAGGCGCTCCCGGATCCCGGGGTTCCCGATTCGACGGCCGACAAAAAGCTACCGAGCTCGGCGGTGCCTCCTGTCTGTCTCTGGTCCGCGGCGACCCGCTCGAGTCGTTCGATCTCGGCTCGCGCGCGTTCCAGCTCGAGCCTGAGTGCCGACGCGATCGCGGCGTGGTCCTCGACTTCGACCGGGTCCTCGCCCGCGTCGACGACATCCGCGACCGGGGGCGGGGTCGCGGACTCGTCCGAAGGCGTCTCTTCGGGCGACACGTCGAGTCTCGGCGAGCGCGCCTCCGGATCGAGCGCCTTCGCCGTCTCGGGCGTCGCCTCGACCGTCGAGTGCTCGATCGCGGGCTCAACGGTCGAGTCGGCGTCGGGGCTCGAGAGCCCGGCGTCGCACGAGCCCTGCATCGCGCACGACGCGTCCTGCGCGGAGACGAGGCCCGCGACGAGTGCGAGCGCGAGCACCGCGCGGAGCGTCGCGCGGCGGGCCATCGTCCGTCGAGGGGGTGAGCACGGTGCGCGCTCGTGGAAGTGTCTTGCTCGGAACACAATGAGCCATGCTGGCGTGTTTTCCAGGTCGTCTCGCGCGGTTTTTCGGGTCATGTCTGAGCGTCATGTCCATCAGGGGGCCGCGGGCGTCACGACACCGTAACCTAACACGAAAGATTCTTTGCACGACTCCCTAGTGGCGTTCCAGTCCTGAAAACACGAAAATGCTGATGACGTGGATCCGGTCGGGAAACTTCGGATCGGCAACCACCACGCGACGCGTTCTCGCTCGCACGCACGGAGAAGTCGATCACTTCTTCTCCCCCCAAGCACAACTAGCGACACACCACTTTATTACATCAAACGTCCAGCATGGGTCCGTGCATGAGCGCCCCGAGCGCGTCCACTCCCGGCCCTTACGCGATGAGTTCGCCCGAATCGTTGGCAGCGGTCAAGAGCATCGCCGCGCTCGACAAGAACGGCAACAAGCCGTATTCGCGGCTGATGGAACTGCGCGGGGGCTCCCACACCCTCGCGGAGAAGTTCCGACTCGCTCCCGGCCAGAACGCGTTCAAGTACGTCGACGAGGACGAGTGCGAGGTGTCGCGAGACGCGAAACCGTTGCACGGCGCTAACATCGACGTGAGCGGAGGCGAGTTGCAGCTGTGGTATTGCCAAGGCGCGCCGATCGCCATGCCGGTGGCGCGCGTGGACGTGGGGAACGGAAACGCCCAGCTCGTCGCGCCGTGCGTGCACGCCGTCGACGTCTACGTCGAAGTGGACGGCGCGCCGAAAGAAGACGGCCACGTGTGCTTCGGCGCCGACGCCAACGCGTCTCGCGCCGCGTCCGTCGCGGCGGCGACCAAGAAGACGCTGTACGGCGAGTTTTGGATGGACGCCTTCTTGAAGGACGGCCCGAAAGACGGGTCGAAGCCCTGGGCGACGATCGTGCGGTCCGAGCGGTGGAGCGACTCCGACGGGTACGTGTATCTGCCGCTGATGGCGAAGGATGTCGATAACGCGCTCATGGGCGACGACGATTTGACGTACGCGCACGCGCTGATGGCGAAATGGGCGAAACTGCTCAAAGACGTCGGCGCGGGCGAGCACGAGTTCACCATCTCGATTCGCCCCCGAGGCGTCGTTTTCGAGGATGACGACGGCGACGCGCGGTTCGACGCCGTCGGCGGCTCGTCGAGCGGAGACGAGCCGGAGGCGTTTGCGAAGCAAAACTTGATCGGTCAGCATCTCAGCGACCCGGCCGCGCCGGGCATGCGCGCGACGTGGACGATGTCTCTCGGCGCGGACCAGGCTTCGGGCGCGGGCCCCGTGCGCAAAGCGCAGGAGTGGTCCAAGAACTGGCCCGCGGGCGAGGTTGAGGAGTGCGTCGAGATGGCGATGCGGTTCGCGAATCAGGGCGTCTGCGGCGCGAAAGCCGCGGAGATGGCGCGAGGCGCGAAGTGTTGCCACGTGATCTTGTCGGACGGCGAGCGCGGCGGCGGCATTAAGCAGGCGCAGTACGGCGACGGCGAGCGCGAGTACGACTACTTCTGCGCGTGGGCGCTGTTCAAGAATAAGGACGGCAAGCCCGACTCTTTGGGCGCGCAGATCAAGTTTGTCGTGAAGCGGAGCACGATCGAAAACTTTAAGGAGGTTGACGGAGACTGGCGCAGCGGCGGTTTCGAGGGCGCGCAGAAGGGCGTCGAGTCCGTCACCGCGTTGACCATCACCAACGCCGAGATCGACGCCGCGATCAAGAGGGACGCCAAGTATCTCAAGTGAACGGTGCGACCGGTGAGCCGCGCGAGAGCCGCGACGTCGGAACGAACGCAAGTGGGTGAATGAGAATTTGCATGACTCTATTGTGAATGAAAACTTTGAACTTGACACGACACATCTCGAGGATTCGTCGCACACCGCGCGCGCACGCTGCCGCGATGACCTCCGACGAGGAGAAGGCGGAAGCCGCGCGTCGCAAGCGCGACGCGTACTTCGCTGAGCTCGCCGAGGAGGAGAAACGAGGCGCGAAGAAGAAGCCTCGGCGCGGCGCGGTCGCCAACGTTGCGAAGCCGGTGAAGGCGTCGTCGAAGTTCCCGGTCGGACTGAAAAAGACGGGCCTCGCGATGCCCGCCAAGCAGGCGGCGAACGACGCGGGGAAAGCCACCGAGACCAAAAGCTCCGACGTACCCGGTGCTTCGTTGGTGACAGAAAGCGTCAAACCCTTCGCGAAAAGCGCGATGACGACCATCACGGGCATCCCCCCGCCCCCGGCGGAGCCCTACCCGGAGGAGGAGGCGGAGGATGAGAGGCGAACGATCCGGTTCGCGGCGCCCGCAGGAAATTCCCGCGGCGACGGAAGCGTCGCGCCGACGCACGCGCGCGTGCAGATTCGGTTGGGGATCCGCGGGACCGTCGCCGGGCCCGTGGTGGAGGTTGAGTTACCCCCGGGCGTCAAGGAGGGCGACCTGGTGGAAGCGACCGTCCCGCCGTGGACTTCCGAGGACGCGCCGCCGCCGCCGCCCGCCGGGGGGCAGAGCGGCGCGGCGCCGCCGCCGCCGCCGCCGCCGCCGGGCGCGGGGATCGGCGCCCCCCCTGGGGAGGCGCCGCCTCCACCCCCTCCCGCGCACATGGTCATGATGGGCGGCGGGGCGGCCGCGTACGGCTTGGGCACCCGAGCGGGGATGGGAGGGATGGGAGCGGGAGGGAACGGCGCGCGGGCGGGTCCCGGCACGACGCCGACGCTCGGAGTCGCGCCGCCTCCGCCGATGCCGCCCGTCTCGGCGCTCGGCATCGAGCGCGCGAGACCGCCGATGACGCTCATGGGCGGGCATACGGTTGCGGTGCCTCCGCCGCCGCCGCCGCCGCCGGGAAACGAGTAGACGACGCGCGAGACGAAAGCGCGGTCTTTCTTTTCGCGTCAATCACAAAAAACAGGTTTTTAGCACTCTGCGTCTCTTTGTCATTCGCGGCGGCATCCTTCGCCGTCTGTCGCGTCCTCCTCGACGTCACGCCGGCGCCGGCGCGGCGGCTTCTTCCAGGACGTCCGCGTACGAGATGTCGTCGGGTTCCTCCTCTTCGTCGTCCTCCTCCCGCGGGTCGTCCTCGAGCGCGCGCGGCGCCCGCGTCGCCGAGGGGGCTCGCGCCGCGATCTTCGCGAGGCGCTCCTTCTGGAACGGCTCGAGCTCGGCGTCTCCGTCGATCGGCAACAGCACGGCGTCCACGGTGTGCACCACGGACCCGCACGTGCGTAGGTCACCGGTCACGACTTTCGCTTCGGACCCGACGCCTTTCAGGAAGACGGAGCCCTCGTGCTCGTCCACCAGTAACGGCTCGGGTTTCGGGGCGTCTTTCGAAGACGCCGCGGAGGCGTCGACGACGCTCGCCAGAGCGGTGTCGAGGAAGCGGTCCCGCGCGCGCGCATCTTCGCCGCCTCTCTCGGCTAAGCCTTCCGAGGTGATCGTGGCGTTCGGCACGGCGTGGTACGCCACGATCAGAGCCGCGAACGGAACGTCGCCGAGCATCTCGTCGATGCCCCGCGCGGTCTCCACGAAGCCCCCCCACTGGAGGAGCTCCTCGACGGCGGCGTTCGTCGGGGCGAAGAAGGTGTCGGTTCGGGTCGGGTCGTCCAAGGCGGCGCTGACGCGCGGCAGCTTCTCCAGGGTCTCGGCGAGCAAAGACAGCTCGGGCCGAGACCGCACGACGTCGAGGACCGTGAGGCAGTCCGCCTCGTCTTCGTCCAACCCCGGGGCTGGCGCGGGGGCTTCCAGCGCGGACGCCAGCGGAGCCTCGGCGGGGTCGTCACGCAGCAGGCGTCGGCCCCACCCCACGCGAGGGCGCCGAACCACCGTCGTGGTCCGCACGACCGCCGCTCCGCCGTATCTTCGATAACGACCGTAATACGTGGCTTCGGAAAGGCCGACGCCGGCGAAGAGCGCCAGCGCGGCGAGGGCGCGGCCGGCGGAGATGGCGCTGCGGTGACGAGGCATGGAAGCGGGTCGACGGAGGACGGTGCGCGAGAGAGTGAGCGCGCGGAGACCGAGCGAGACGATACACCGAGGACGCGCGCGTCGCGCGTGTCGCCACCGAGGCACGCGCTTCTCGGCGTCCGAGAAGAAGAGTTTCGTGCGGACAGAGAACCCAGGCTACGTACTGGGTAGGAGCTAGCTCCCTTTTTCAACCCGACGGTGCGTTCTAATCCGCCTCCTCCTCCTCCTCCTCCTCGTCATCGTCGCCGCCGCCGTCGTGGTCGCTCCCATCGTCGTCGTCGTCGTCGTCGTCGCCGCCGCCGCCGCCACTTCCCTCCTCCTCCCCGTCCGCGTTAGGCTCGCTCCCGTCCAGGCTGTCCTTTTTCTCGGCGTCCTCCAGCCCGGCGAGCCCCTCCGTCCGCCCAAACGTGCTCGCGCCCACGCAAGGGATGTCGTCGATGTTCACGTACGCGTTGCGTTTCGAGGCGAGACCCGCGGACGCGTCGCCCGATTCGACCGCCGAGAGCTCCCGAGCGTTCGCGGCGGCTCGCGCCTCGATCGCCGCGAGCTGCCTCTCGCGCAGCAGCGTGCGGAACCCTTTGCCCTTCGCCGGCGGGGACGGCGCAGAGGCGGCGCCCGGGGCCAGAGTCTCCAGGAACGCGTTCCCTTCCTCGTCGTCGATGCGCGGGTCGAACCCGATCATCGGATCGTGGCGCGCGTCGTACCGCGGGTCTCGCGCCTCGAGCCGCGCGTAAGGCGAAGACGACGTCGCGCCCGAAGACGACGCGCGCAGGTCCGGGTCCCGTTTCGAGTCTCGCTCCGTCGCCGCGTTCGCGGCGTCCGTCCGCGCCCTTCTCTTCTCCGTCCGCGACAACGCCCGCTGGCCGCTTCGGAATCCCCCGGTGTTGGCTTTCGGAACCGCTTTGTTCGTACCCACGACGCGACCGGTTTGTAAGCGCGGCTTCGGGAACGGGCCGAACGGCCCATCTTTCCGCGAAACGACGTCGTCGCCGTCGTCGCGGCGCACGCGTCGCCCGTCGACGTCGTACTCGCGCTCCGGTCGCGGCGCGACTTCGTTCGCGTACCGGTAGGGCACGTGCCTTTTCTTGGCCGTGGCGTACCGCCCGACGCCCTTCTCGTCGTACACGCGCGCGGGCTTACCGCCGGGGGAGACCAGCGAGAGGGCCGGGTCCGAAACGGGCACCAACGCCGAGAGGTTCTCGAAGCCCGGCCGGACGGCGTCGGCGCGGCGCGCGATCTCCATCCGCGCGTCGGGGTCGACGCGCGGCGCGTGCGACCGCTTGACTATTTGCCCGTACCACCTCTGCCGCACGAACCGAGCCGCGGCTTGTTCCAGGGAGGCGTCACCGCTCGTTCCGGCGTCACGCGTCGTTCGCACCGGCGGCAGAAACGCCAGCGCGGTTTCGTCGAGTTCGCGCGGGTTCGGGCCCCCGAGCGTCGCGAAGCGCGTCGCCTCGAAGACGGTTTGGAAACGCGACTTTTTGGCGTCGGCGCCGAGAAAGCCTCGCGCGCCGCCCGTTTTGCGCGCGCGTCGTTCCTCCAGCGCCGCGCGCCTGGTCTCCTCCGCCTCCGTCTCCGCGTGGTCCTCGAACGCCTTCCGCATGCGGACGTACAAGGGGTCGCGCTTCGCGAACGTATGGGTATTTAGTCTTCCGGACGCCGACGCGGGAAACCCGCCGCGGCGTCGCTCCATCTGCTCAGCCATGCGCCGCTTGCCCTGCATCTCCCACGCCAGACGCTCCTCGCGCACGCGGCGCTCGAGCTTTTTGTTTTCCTCCCTCGCCGAGCGAAGCTCCGCCTCGGCGGCTTTCTTGTCTTCCCGCGCCTGCGCCTGCTCGCGCCTTCGGATCTCGATCGCCTCGAGTTCCAGCCGAAGCGCCTCGAAACGACGACGCTCATCCTCGAGCTTGCGCTTTTCGCGCTCGCGGCGCTCTTTGCGCCAACGGAGCTCGTTCTCGCGAGCCAGCCTCTCAGCGCTGCTCTCGCCGAAAGCCCGCCCGCGACCGCCTCTACCCCCGCCTCGCTTCTCGAGGCCGCCACCGAAAGCGCCGCGCCTGACGTCAGGGTCGAGTTCGGGGCCGACGTCGACAAACGCCACGAGGGGGTTTTTTTCAGACTGGCCGGGGGATCGCTTCGCCGCGCGCGGCGACGGGACTTCGCCGTCGTCGAAGCTGTCCTCCAGGAGGCTGGGGAAAACTCGCGAAGCGTGGAACGCGCTGTTCGGAGCGCTCTCGACGCCGGAGCGCGCCGGGGAGCGCTCCGGAGAAGGACTCGCTTCGTTCTCGTCCTCGTCACCTCGTCCCTCCGGACTCGGGGTCCCTGCGTCGCTCTCCTCCGTGGCTCTCGACGCGCCGTCCTCGTCGCGATCGTCCGGCCCGTCCAGCACGGACCCGCCCTGCAGGTCGAACGCGAACGCCAGGTCGATCTTGCGGTACAGCCGCGCTCTGTGTTCGGCGTCCAGGCTCGAGATGAACCCGAGTCTGGCCTCCGGCGGAGGACTCGTTCGTTCGGCAAACACGGCGCCCGAACGCTCCAGACGGCGCCGCACGCTCTTGTTCGCCGGCGCGGGCGCGGAGGGGGCGCGAGGGACGAGCGGCTCGGTGACTCGGTCGGCGCGCATCTCGGCGACGCGCGCGCGCCCGGCGTTGCCTCGATGGACCGCTTGGATCCTGACCGCCGCCGCGGATACTCGGTTGGCGCGCATCTCGGCGACGCGCGCGCGCCCAGCGTTGCCTCGATGGACCGCTTGGATCCTGACCGCCGCGGCGCGCGCGCGCTCGGCCGCGGAAGGCCCCTTCGGGCCGAACGCGTCAAGCAGCGCGTCGAGCTTCTCGTCCACGGCCGCGCCCACGTAGTCCTCCTCGGACGCGCCGGCGCCCCGCAACGCGGCGTCGAGCTCAAACATCATGCGGCCCACCGCGTTGCAGTACTCGCCGAGCACGGCGTCGACCAGCTCGTCGAGCGCGACGTCGACGGTCGCGCCGAGGGTGTCGTCGTCCGAGGCACCCGCGAAGTGCAACGCCGCATCCAGCTCGAGAATCATGCGGCGGCACTCCTCGGAGATCCCGTCCCCGTCGGCCCGGTCGCCGGCGTCGTCCGCCACCGCCTCGTCGCCCTCGACGTCACACTCCCGGAGCGCCTCGTACACCACCTCGTGCAGCACCGCGTCGACTGCGGCGGCGTCGCGTTTCGAGCCCTCGTCGCCGCCTTCATCGTCCGAGAGGTCCAGCAGGAAGGTGTCGAGCGCGAAGCGCAGCGCTTCTTCGACCGCGGCGTCGTCCTCGGCCTCGTCCGGCGCCGAAAAGTCGCCTTGGCCCGTCGGGAGAATCGAGGAATCAGCGGCGAGCGTCTCCGCGCCCGCGTCCGCGGCTCGGTCGGGTTCCACCGACACCGCGGGCGAGCCTTCGGAGGGATCCGCCGGCGATGGCGCCTCGGCGGACATCCCCGCGACTCTCCCCCCGTGGAGCGCGCAGTCTGGGTGTGGGGCTGCCCACTGCCGCCGAGGGGAAAGTACCCCCCGCCCGAAAAAAAACGTTGGCTGCGTTTCATCGAAACTCGATCGAAAATCGCCGGTCGAAATTCCGGTCGGATCGGTCACCGAACCGCGTTTGAAAGGCGGTCAACGCGTCTCGAAAACCGAGAAAAACGCTCGCCCGTTTTGGAACGATCGAAGAAGAACTTTGTGCCGCTACGGGCGAGTTTCGTTACATTTTTCCGCGTCGCTGTCGGGTCGCCGCGCTCCAAACGACGACACCCGAAACGTTTTTATACGCGCGTCACTCCCTGTTGACTCACTGATACTGCCCCGAGGTGATGACGTCGTCGATCTTGAGGATCAGCTTCACCACCTGCGTCGCGAGCAGGATCTGCTGCTGCTTCCCGATGAGCGTCTCGAAAACCCCCTGCGTCTTCATGTCGTTCGTGCCCGTCTCCTTGCAGTCGATGCCCAGGTGCGGGTTCTTCGTCCTGAGCTGCTCGGACTTGATCATCGCCACGGTCTCGATCGGAGGCAGCCCCGAGTTCTCCGCCAACGCGGTGGGCACCGCGTCCAGCGCTTCCGAAAAAGCGCGCATGGCGTACTGCTCGACGCCGGGCACGCCGTCGGCGGCTTCCTCGACGGCGATCCCGCAGGCGATCTCCGCGGCGCCGCCGCCGTACACGATGGCGTTGCTTCGCACGAGGTTCCTCGCGACGCAGATGGCGTCGTGCAGCGAGCGCTTGGTCTCGTCGATCATCATCTTGTTCCCGCCGCGCACGAAGATGGTCACCGCCTTGGACGCCGCGCAGTCCTCGATGATGATCATGCGGTCCTTGGTGGTGCCGAACGCCACCTCCCGCACCACGCCCGCCGAGCCGAGCTTCTCCGGGGAGAGCTCCTGGAAGCGGGGCACGATCCGCCCGCCCGTGGCGATCGCCAGGAGCTCCAGCTCCACCCCCCCGACCCACCGGATCGCGGGCAGCTTCTCGTGCATCAGCATGTGGTTGGCTTCGTCGTCGAAGCCCCACTGGCAAATCACGAGCGTCGCGCCCGAGTCCTTGCACTGCTTCACCATGTCCTTGAAGTACTTCTCCTCCTGCGCCCGCAGCTCCTCGTACTTCTCCGCGGTGTCGATGTCGATCTTGTGCTTCGTCTTCGGCTTGGGGGGCTCGAACGGGCACGTCAAGATGGCGATTTTGGCGTTCTCGATGGTCTTGTCCATCTGCGGGTGCGAGATGTCCTTGTCCAGCACGATGCCGTTCACGAGCGTCGTGTCCTCGAGCTTGCCGCCCACCTTGCCCTCCACCTTGATCAGGTCCAGGTTCACGTCCCGGCGCTCCATGTCCGCCACGGCCATCACTGCCTTGACGCAGATCTCCGCCATCTCGCGCTTGCACCGGTTGACGATCTTGGACGAGAGCGTCGTCATGCACGTGCGCACCAGCGGCTCGATGTTCTCCGCGGAAAACTCAAACGCCTCCGAGATCTTCTGGAGCTCGGCGACGGCGATCTTCGACGCCATCTCGTACCCCTCCGCGATGCGCAGGGGGTGAATGCCGCGGTCCAGCAGCACCTCGGCCTGCTCTAACAGCGAACCGGCGAGGACCACCACGCCGGTCGTGCCGTCGCCGATCTCGTAATCCTGCGAGCGCGACAGCTCCACCAACAGCTTGCCGATCTGGTGCTCCACCTCCATCTGCTCGAGGATGGTCGCGCCGTCGTTGGTGATGGTGATGTCACCATCCCCGGACTGGAGGATCTTATCCATGCCCTGTTCGTTCGGTGTGACGGGAAACGAAGCGTACCGCGAGTGGAAAGAGCGAATAGTGTCAGTTCGCGTCGAGCGCTCGCCGCGTCGCGTTCGCGGCGTGGTCAACCTTTCTTTTTCGTGAAACGTCGCGCAGAAAGTTCGGAATCGGTGTTCGTTGCGCCCCGCGACGGCGAGATCGATCGGCCCTGCCTGCTCTGCGCACCTTGGGGCCGAGGGACGAGCGGAGGGTGCGCGCGACTGATTTCGCCGCCTGAATGTTCGCCTTCTGCGCCTCGATGCCGCGGATCCGGCTCTTGTTGCCTTGCTCCTGTTGTCGCGAAGAGAGGGGTCGGAGAGGTGAGCGGAAACGCGGAGACGCAGGCGATCGCGAAGCGGTGGGCACACTCGCGAGATCGCGGCGGGGCGTCGCAGTTCGGGCAGATCTGGGGTGCGCGGCGACCAGACGTCGACGTACCTTGATGATGATGAAGGGGCGACCGAACTCATCGAACGCGAGACTCATCTTGCCGACGTTCGCGCGAGGCCAGACGTTCGCGGCGCGACGAGGTGTGTGGCTCGGGGGGTGGGCGGGGGAGCTTTCCGCGAATGTTTGACCGTCGTTTTTGAAGCGCTATGGCCTTTTGCCGCGCATTCGAAATTTACATAAAGTGCGTGTGGGTTTTGTTTTTGGTCGAGTCGTGAATCGTGGCCTCGTATGAAGAAACAGTGTCGAAGATTCGAACGAAACAGTTTTTTTTTTTTTTCGCAGGCGACGCGCGGCTACTAAACCCATCCCGCCCACCCACGCATGCCCTTTTCGCTAGTCACTTACGGGCCCTACCAAGTGGGCTGTCGAGTCGCTAGTCCTTAAACAACCTATTAAGATGGTGCGTACCGCCTCCCCATCGCCGCCGCGCCCGCCGAGCGTCGCGTGAGCCGCGGCCGCCGCGTTCCGGCGCGCGCCCATCGGCGAACCGACGCAAAGCCCTAGAAACCCAGCACGACGCGCTCGCGGGGAGACGCGCGCGCGAGGGGAAGAGCGACGGGACGTCGGTGGCGGCGTCGAGCCCATCCGATGACCTCGACGCGTCGCCCGCCTTTCGCCCGCGCGCGTCCCCGCGCGGTCTCCGCGTCACGCGCGCCCCCGCGGGACGTGTCAGTCCCCCCCCAGTCGCGCGCGATATCACTCCTCGACGCCTGTCATCACGCTCGCGCCGCGCCTCGAGACTGACCTCGCGCGCTTTCGATCCCTCCTTCCGTGACACCCCGCAGTCCGCTCCCTACAAGGCGCCCGGCGCCGGCAAAGAAGAGGCTGTCGAGCAGCGCGTGCACCGCATTCGCATCACGCTCACCTCCAAGAACGTGGCGAACCTCGAGAAGGTGTGCGCGGATCTCATCCGCGGCGCCAAAGAGAAGCGCCTCAAGGTGAAGGGCCCCGTGCGCATGCCCACGAAGACCCTCAAGCTGACCGTGCGCAAGTCGCCCTGCGGTGAAGGTACCAACACCTGGGACCGCTACCAGCTGCGCATCCACAAGCGCCTGATCGACCT
>MDSV01033599.1_pt1 | contig 21169 bp, 17 predicted proteins | sample 810851 | NCBI WGS metagenome assembly MDSV01 (sample SAMN05326640, study PRJNA326480) | marine metagenome | isolation source: seawater | place: Atlantic Ocean: North East | collected 2012 | reverse complement strand
CAGGTTTTCTAAACCAAGAAGTTACCAGTGTTGACCAATAATCATTTACTACAGTTTCTGTCTGAGCAAATCCTTTTAAAATGGATCCAATTATATTTTTTTCAGTTTCATTTAAGTTTTGTTTCCAGTCATTAACATCTGACATCATTGGAACTTCAGTGTGAAGCCAATGTGCTTGTTGTTGTTTCATCCAATAATCATGTGCTTCTGGATATTCAAAAGGTTTATATACTATTCGTTCCTTTAAAAGGGATGTTTTTGCCATTTTATTAAATTTAAATTAGTTAAGTATTGAGTTCAAAAAACTTATTTTTTAACATTTGTTTATCAAATGTATCAAAATCATTAAAGCTTTTGTTCTGTTGTGGTGTATCATCTTCATAGTCTTCAGCATTATAATTATGAACATCAAAATGGCCTGTTGAAGTGTCTGCTTTGACACCAAAAGTTAAACCATCTAATCCGTACCTATTTTTCATAATGTGAAATCTTCCTGTTCCGTTTACTTTATCTTTTGCTTTTCTTGAAAGAGATAAACAAAAATCCGTAATCATTATTTTATCATACGAACCTGCAGCTTTGTCTCCTTCAATTACATCATCTTTTGCTCCCGCACGATTTACTTGAGAAACTGACCAAATTGGTACATCTAATTCTCTAGCAAGTCCTTTAGTGCTTGTATAAATATCATCAATTTCTCCCTTACGATCAGCAGTTCTTTTCTTTGTTGAAAGTAAATCAACATAATCAATTATAATTAAATCAGCTTTTACTCCTAAATCTTCTACTTTACGAATATGTGATTCAATTGTTGAGATAGTTGCACGTCCTGTAGGGAATTCTTTAATAATTAATTCACCAGGAATTTCAGGAATAATTTCTTCTATTTTACCTCTATTTTTTAATATTTGATCAACTGGAATTTTACTAAAAAAAGCATCATATCTTCTTCCTACATATTGTTCTCCTAATTCTAAAGTATAATGTAAAACATTATAACCCATCCTTACGGCATACCCACCTAGGGCTACTAATGACCAAGACTTACCACCTCCTGGATTACCAAATATGAGACCAAAATCTCCATTTCCCAATCCACCTTGTAATATGTCATTAATCCTCTCCCATGGAGTTGCCACAACAGTTCTTGCGTCTTCTCTAAAACGCGATTCAATATCTTTATTATATTCATGACCTACATTTTTGTCTTGCCCTGATTTTAAAGCATTTTCTACTAAGGATTTAATAGAATCGTAATCTCCAGCTTTAAGTAGATCAACACTACTAAGTAGGGCTTTTTTTAATTGTTGATTTTTACAAAATGTAGAAAATTCTTCTTGAATATATTCTAAATCTTCATCGGAAGATTGATATGCTTCTCTAAGTTGTTCTCTAATTGAAACTTTTAAAACTTCATTTTCTACTTTTTTCATTTCTACCTTCAAAATATCCATTGAAGGAGTTGTGTGGTATTTATCGTAATATTTTATTATTTCTTTAATAATCCACTTATGCGCTTGATTATCCCAATATTCTTCACTTATAATATCATGAATATTAGTTAAAAATTCTTTATGTGTTAATAATGATGATATTACTTTTACCTGAAAGTTAGTACCATATTGATTTAGAGTTTGTAACGTCATGTAACTTTTTTTTTATAACTTTAATTTTTCAAAAATATCTTTAACCCAAAATTCTACATTTCTAATCATACCTCCTAATTTATCCTCATTGTAGAATGCTACGAATTGATCAGGAATATAATTATAATCATTAGTATTTACAACCTGAGTTAAATATTTTTTATCATTCTCATCAAGCATTGGATTTGATAAATCCATTATTTTATAATTTTTTTCTAATTCATCTATTCCCTGAATTATTCTAGCATACACTACATGATCTTTATATTTTTGTTCACAAATATTATAAATGTCATCTAATGTTAGTATTTTTTCTTTTAACTCTGGAAATTTCTTTAATAATCCTTTTTCACCTAATCCTTTAACTCCTTTAACTTTATCAGAATTATCACCTAGTAATGTTTTATGGATTATAAAGTTTTTAGGATCCATAGAATATTTTTCCCTTACAGTTTGTTCTGTATAGAATTCTTTTTCCATAGGACGATAAACAATAACATTTTTATTTACTAATTGTAAAAAATCTTTGTCAGATGAAACAATAAATACTTTATCTTCTGGTTTTTGAGGAATGATTGATGATATATAAGCTATAATATCATCAGCTTCAACTTTAGGTAAAGTGACTGTTTTAACAGGTAGGGTTTTTAAATATTGGATTATTCTCACCATTTGGTCTACTTTAGCATCATGTTCTTCTTCTAAATTATCAAAAGCATCCCAATTAGTTATACGTTGTAGGTCTCTACCTGATTTATATTCTGGTAAGAGGTTTTTTCTAGCATTTGCAGACCCAGCCCCATCAAATACAACATAAACTTGAGTTGGGTTAACTCTACGAATTTCAGCCCCTAATGATCTAAAAAATCCACCTAAACCACCAATATGAACCCCATCAGGGTTTACCATGTTCATCATTGCAAAATTTCTAAAAAATAGATTTAACCCATCTATCATTAGAATTCTTTGTCCTTCTACAGTTTCTTCCCCTTGCTCATCGAGATTATCGAGAAGCTTTAATAATTCTTTTTGTTTCATATTATGATTTATTATACCCGGAATATACGAAAAATACTCCGGGTATCAAAGTTTATTGCGGCTCGTCTGTGTGAGAAGTTATATCATCATAAGCTTGATCTTCTTCAGCAATTATAAAATCACCTCCACCTAAAATTTTCTTCCACTCATCCTTCATTTCATCTTTATATGATTTTAATGATTTATCATTATCTAATATAAAGCCATGAGGAGTCATAACAATTCTACCTCTAGTAGTAACTCCATTAATATGGTTTTTATCAACTTGAACATTTACTCTTTTAGCAAATTCAACTTGTTTTCCATCTTTAATTGCTTTTATTTTAGATGTTCCCGCTGACATAACATTTCCAAATGTTACTACAAACGTAGAGTCAAACCACATAGCATACCCTCCTTTATTCATTAATTTAGGTTTACCCATTGGAGATTCAGCTTTTAAAGTCCATACTTTATTAATTGCAACTAAGGTATTGGTAAATGGGCTACTTTCCTTACGTGACAATACTATACGTTGATTTACGTTATTACCAAATTGAGTAGACATAGCACCAGCATTCCACTCATTATTGTTTTTATTAGATTTAAGAGACATTTCACAAGGTACTGATCCTATTGAATCCCATAAAAATAAAAGATCATAAGGTAAATTACCTTTCTTTTGTTCATCAATTAAGTCTAAAATAAATCCTGAAACATCTTCAATAGAATTAATAGTTTCTCTATCTACATAAATAAAATTACCAGTATAATCTAATATTTCACCTGTTTTTTCATCAACTATTTCATTGACTTCTAATCCCATTTGTATAGCATGTTCCCAATTCCATTTCATCTCTGTAATAATAAATACAGGTAAAACTTTACGTTTTTGGGCTGATACAGCTGCTTCAAGTAATGCAGTTGTTTTTCCAGTGTCTGAGTGTCCTCTAAGTAAAACAATATGACCCATTGGAATCCCAGGAACTGATGTTATTTCTTGATAAGCATCAGAAAGTGGAATCCATTCTTGTTCTTTAAATTTAGCTTTAGATGTTAAACCTTTTTTAGATTTAAAACCTTCTAAATTAAAATTTGCTTTAATTTCTGAGGAGACTGCTTCCGATAATGATTTTTTCTTTCTTGCCATATACTATTAATTAAAACGGTAAATCGTCTGTTTTAGTATCACTAAAAAGATCATCAAATTGATCAGCTTTAGATTTTTTAATAGTAGGTGCAGTTGTATCTAATGAATAATTTGATTTTTTCTCATCACTATCAAATGCCACTGCTGGTTCTGATGAAATTGATCCTTCTTCTTCTTCACCTTCAGGAGCTAACCATTCTTGTAATGAAGTTTTCATTTCATCATAAGAAAGTGGTTTAAATACTTTCATTGGGTCAGCTTGATCATTTAATAGAGTTTCAACAACTTTTTCATCATCTGATATCGGAGATGTTTTTAATGATGGACCTACAGATGTTTTATTATAAGGAGTACCTGTTGATTCTGGACCTACAGTAGTTAATTTAATATCTCTACCTCCAACAATATCAGTATAATCACCAATTTCATCATCTGCAGCCATGTTTAGAAAGTCTTGATATACTTCTTTACCAAACTGCCATAATTTAACTCCTTCTGATTCTTCACCTCTAACTACAATAGGAGCAAAAATACGAGTTTTAGGGTCTAATTTCTTAGCTAATCTCCAATTTTCTTTATCATTAGTTTGACGTAGTTGTTTAGTAAATTCCATAATAGGATCTTTCTCACCCCAATTTGAAGGAGAAGCCATTACTCTTTTACTACCAATTCCATAGTAAAATTTCATTTCTGTAAATGGGAATTTTTGATTGTATTTGTTAGGTACAACCCTAACTACTTGTTTACCTACTGATGGTTTCCAGAAAAGATTTTTACTGTTACCACCTGAGTTGTTTGCTTGGCTTTGCATTTCACCAAGACGTTTTTTGATTGCGTCTAAATCCATGTTTATAACTTTTTTTAAAATTTAATAACTGTGTTAATATAAGAACCTTTTTTTAAATTACCAAACTATAGTTCAATAATCTTATGAATTTTTGTCTTTAATTGTTTTAATTCATCATGTTGGGTTAGTAAAACTGTATTTCTATAATGTTGCCAATCAATTGGAAATTTGGTGTCTACTACCCCACCATTAAGCTTTTTAATTAATTCATTTAAAGCATTTATAGTATATAATGTATTAGTATCTTTCTTCCTATGTACCATTATAGTATTTAATGGAAGCCCACTAGTATTACCTTGCTCTATGTTATAAGTACAAACATATTCGTCATTACTTTTAATATGTAATACAAATATTTTATTGTACATTATAGCATAATTAGAGGTAATTTTTTTTAATAATTCATCTAATTCCCCTAATGTAGTAAATGTGCAAAATAATTTATTATTCAAATCTGCTATGTTTAAGTTTCCTAACTCCTGGAAGTCGTCTACTTTATACATATTGGTAAATTTATTTGAAATCGTAAGTGTTTCCATAATTAACTTTTATTTGTAGTTTATATTTTTTAAATAAACTTACGATTTTATTATAAAGTTCCTTTTCGTTTTTACTAAAATCAAAAAGAAAACTATCGTAAGTATATAATACTAATTTTGTTTCACAATTTTTTAACAATTTTATGATGTCCCATAATATACAAACATTATATGAAGTCTCCAAGTTTTGGAGTAGATAATTTAATAATTTTTGAGGTTTCATATCCTCTAACTTATCTTTTTCAAATTTATGTTTTGAAATAGGACATTCTATATAACCTTTATTTTGAAATTTATCCCACAAATCGTCAGTATATACTTGAACTTTTTTAAAAAATTCCAGATCTTTATATTGATCAAATACTCCTCCGTATAGTTGTTTAAATGTTAATTCCTTGGCTTTTTTATAATCCACCCCATACATTTCCGCAAAGGCCATGTGAATATCTTCATCGCCAAAATCATAATCCACCAACTTAGCCAACAAAGTAGGATGATAAGCACTAATGTCAAACTCAATAAGACTGTTATTACGAGCGATAAAACACTCTCTGTCTCCGTTGTCTTTATTAAGCGCGGCATAATTTACTCCTTTAAATTTATTACTTGGTCTTCCTGTAAGGGTTTTAAAGTTGTATTGACTGTAGGTGAATTCTGAATCGAGTAGGTGAAATTTCTCTTCAAATTGCTTTCTATTAACTCGTATTCCACTTCGCTCCAAGGCGTTGAAAACCATTGTGGTTTTGGTATTGTTAAATTCATTGATTGGTTCATTTATTTTATCTTTAAGGTCATTAAATATGTTTTCACAATATTCATAATGTTTTACTATCGGAATAATACAATTTACATCTTTTTTTTCTCCCATTTTATTATAAAAATAGGAGTGGGTTGGAGTGTATTGTTGTATATACGTATGTGAATTTAATGTAATGTCAAAGAGAGTTTTTAATGGAAAATAATGTAAAAATTCTTTTTTATCACGTACATATAATTTATTATATTGCGATAATACATGTTTTACATTGTCTATATTAACGTTTTGTGTTTCACTATGGGTAATGGGCAAAACAAAACCTTTAGTAGCTAATAACGGACGAATATAAACAGCACAAATATTATTTTGACTAGGGTGAATCCAATTATTGTAGGGAATAATTTCTACAAATGCCTCTTTATAATTAGAGTTATAAAACCTATTTAATTGGTCTTTAGATTCTACTAACCAAAACATAACTTTTATTTTTAATATAAGAAAATAATTTTAATATACCAAATTAAGATTGATAAAATTGTAAATAATTATTTCTTAAAAATATTCCTAAACCTGCTATTTTTAGATTTTTTTCTTTTAATAGTACTATGTTTCTATTAGTAGTTCTAACATAGTTTTCTTCTCCAGTTAAAGTCCAAGGTAATGAAAAAGGTAAAAATAATTCCCATTGGTATTTACTATCTTGATTTTTTAAAGCATCATATACTTCTTTATTTAATTCAGTATATATGGGTTCATTTTGTTTAAGACAAAAATACCTTATAAATGTTCCTACTTCATATTGTTCTTCTGTTGGTTGAGGGTAATAAGAATAAGGTAAAAATTTTCTTTGAGGTTTATCTAAATTAATCGCATTAATTCTAGCATAATCCACTATCATACTTTCATCATACCCCGGAGTATCTAATGATTTAAATATTGTTGGAGCATCTGTATAAGCTAATTCAGTTTGTGGTAAATTGGGAGTATAGTTTTTATCTGTTGGTTGTATTTCTACTAGTTGTAAAGTTGGTGGGTCGTTAGGTGTTTTACCTGTATACATTTTTCCATCATAAAGTTTATGATAATATCCTGTATAAAACTCCTGAGATGAACTAATTATTAGTTTATTATCCCTAGTAAATTGGTTTGTTAATATTCTATTTTTAGGTGTATACATAATTTTATGATGATGGTGCTCTAAATATTAAAAAGTTCCAGTTATTACTTGGTCTAGATCTATATACAAAATCAGTTCCATAATTATCTACTGTAGAGGTTGACCATTTTGAACCTACTAATGAACCTACATAAATTTGGGCATGTCCATATTTTCTATGTGAAGCATTTATATCACCATCATTTGCATAATAAACAACGACATCTCCATAACCCCAAGTAGTAGTTTTAAGTTGATTATTAACTTGAGCTCTACTAAGGCCTGTAGATACTGTTTTAGTATATCCTATTTTAGTTAAATTATTGAAAAATTCATTATTTTGGTTGGCATTTCCCCCAGCTCTTAATTTTGGATTACTTAATGATCTACCATTTAAAAATTCAACATAATTAACTGCTAAATTATAAGACCATTGAGCACACATACCAGATACAGCACCATCTCTACCAAATACTCCATTAAAAGATTTTTTCATAGCATCAAATCTTGCAACTGAAGTTGGATCTGTAGATTCTGGGGCAGCATTTAATACTGTGTTAGGTAAAGCTCCACCTGTTCCACCAGTACCATATTGTGTAGTATCTTCTGATAGTAATTGAGCTGGTCTTTTAGGAGCCGCTAAATTTTTATTTGCTGGTACAGAAAATGCTTCAACTTGGGTAGTCCATGCACTTGGATCAATACTATGGTTTAATCCTCTTATTTGTAAATCAACACTTTCTCTATCATATGATGGGGGTAAAACATCGTCGGTTATTAAGAATTTTTCATATAATTTCATTCCAGATAACCCATCAATAGTCATATTAAATGTAAAAGGTAGGAAAAATGGAGCTGCTAATTGGGGGAGATCAGTACTTGGTGTTGTTAAATCACCTAAAACTAATGAAGCATGAGTTTGATTATGATTTAGAAATGGGGTTATATTTTCACTAATCCATTTTCCTTGATTATATATTAATGAAAATAAACTTTGAGATTGTTCATCCCCTTTACGTTGAATGTTAGTTTCAAAATTAGATTTTATAGTTTGTGGTACTGTTGTGTCTCCTCCGGGTTTAGGTTCATATGATTCTTTAGTAGGAATTACTCTATCTTCTAACCCTGCACTATAATTCCCAAAAGCTGTTGCGTTAGCAGATATTTGATTGGAGTTAGCTTGAGAACCTATTACAATTAAAGAAGACAAATCACCAGATGTTTCAGCATTTAAATTTAAATCTCTTACAAAACTTCCTTCTACTCCAGGTTTAACTCCAAAAATATTAAATCTTGCATATTCTCCATTATTTGTATTTTCATCTGTAAACCTTTGTGGAATTTCTTCAATAAATCTTATTTTACTCATATTATCAGATAATTTAATATCAAATGAATTAATTCCTCCTAAAGCATTAATAACACCTTTATTAATTTGTTTTAATAATTGTAATAAAGATAAAGCACCTGTTTCAGGGTCTTTAGGAGCAGAATCCATTATTTGAGCTATATAATTAACATTAAGAAAAATATTAGATAATCTTCCTAAATAAGTATCATAGAAAAATTTTGTAGATTTTAGTTTTTCATTAATTTGACTTTGTAATATTCCTTCTGTTTGTTCATTAGTATTAGAATAAGGTACTAAACATACTCTGGGATCTGCTGAAAATTGTCCCGGTACTCTTAAAATTACTGTTTCATCTTCATCTATGTTTTCTAAATCCATATCAAAAACTACTACAGGAGTATCTGATTTACTATCATATAAAAGAAGGTCAGCTTGAATAAAACTTAAAAAAGCTCCATATTTAATATAAGTTTGGGGGGATATTGGTTTTGTTCCTTGGTCAAGTTCAACACCTTGAATTGTTAATACAGAATTTGAGTGAGTTATATCTTTTGGTGTTTCTCCTTTTTCGCTTCTAAAATTTGTTATTGTTATATCTGATAATGATACACTAGCTGCGTTTAGGTTTCCTGTGGGTACTGGTAGTTTAAAATTACTAGCATATATTTTATATAAAAATTCATTTATTACTGTTTTAGTAGCGTTTGCAACTAAAGGTAATTCTGCCCAAGATTCTGATTCTTCACCACCAACAACTTTAGTTACAACATCAGAGGTTTTTTTAACAATTTTAATAGTTTCGGTTAAGTTAGTACCAGGGTTTGTTATATTTACTTTTAAGGATTCAATTAAATCCCCCATACCTGTAATAGTTAAAGCACAGTCATAACTACCATCTGTATTAAAATTCCAGTTAAAACTACTTACTTTTCCATAAATAGCTTCATAATTTCCACTATGAAGTTTTCTTTCATTTTTTATTAAATTATACATTTCAAATTGATCACTAGAACCTGCTAAAAGTTTACTTAATGGGGCAGTTTTAAATGTATCAAAATTTACTAATTGTCCATCATTTTCAGTATCTAAATACTGGCTCCATCCAAATTCTAATAATACAGTATAACCTAATCTTAAATATAATACATCAATAAGATTAAATTGAGATTTAGAAAAACATTTTATATTAACAACAGCTTTATATAATGCTCCATCTCCATAATATTGTACATTAGAGTTTATAAGTCCTGGCATAGGAACAAATCCTCTTTCTTGTAATCCTCCCCAACCATAAGCTCCTTTTAAAATAGAAGATCCTTTATTTAATCCACTTTTTAATTCACTTATACTCCCTTCTTCATTTAAATTTATTACTCCTCCTTGAAGAATACAATTTTTAGCTAATTCATCACCACTAAAAATATTTTCATCATATCCTATTCTTTGAAGTTTTTTATATACGCTTTCCTCTAACTCAATTCCATCAACTCCATTTTTAGTTACATTAACTGAACTTGCTAATCTTAAGAAAGGGGTTTTAGTATTATAAAATTGGAGATCAGCTGTTGGAATGTTAGTATTTTTTCCTAAAACTTCTTGTCTTTTATTTATTTGATTGGTTACCCAATCGTCAAATGGTAATCCGAGGAAATTATCAGGCATAACATTACTGGTTTAATAAATTATAACTATCTACTACTTCTACTACATTTGATGGAATTCTTAATTGTGTACCTTCAGTTAAAAATAAAGATCCCATATTTACTTTATTAGGGTTAGCAATTGCTATTACCCAATATAAAGTAACATCTCCATAAAATTGATTAGCTAATAAATCTAGTCTATCACCAAATTCAGTTTCAACCCAAATATCATTTTCATTAACTGGAACTTCAGGATATGTTACGTTAGTATAATATAAAGTTCCTAGGGTTCCAACGAATTCGTTAGTATTTTTTAATTCTTTTATTCCTGCGTATCTATTCATTATTCTCCTGGTATGTCATTTCCACTATTATTATCATTATCTCCTGTTTTTTGATAAGGTTCATAAGTAGTAGCATAATTACCTCTAGAATTAGGTGCATTTGATAAAGCAATATATCTAGAAGTTGGATTGTTTGCATTGTTTGGTTTTTGTGCCAAGAAGTTATGAATAGGTGTAAATTGAAGACTACTTACTTTAATCATATGTGGTAATTCTTTAACACTTCGATCTGCTCCTCCATCAGGTTTTAAAGCAATTTCCCAAGTAGTTTCTTGGGGGATATCATAAGTTAAGGATGTAATAAATCCTGGTTGTTCATATAAATAACCTCCAACTGTTAATCTAACTAAATTACCTCTCATAAATCCGGCTTCAGTATAATCTGGGGCTAGTGTTGATGCTAAATAATTTAATTTTTTATACATTGGGATAAGTTCTGCTTTTGATTGAGCCGCAGCTGTAAACCCCATAGTAATAGTTCTTCCAAATCCTCCATAATTGTAAAGAGGCTCTCCTCTACCTACATATTGTACAGGGGTCCATGTAGCATTATATGCGTCTGAAAAACTATCTAAAAATGCTCTAAAATGCATATAAACCGCAGATCCATTAGTAGCATCATTATTAATAGCTGCTATTCTAAATTTACATAAATCATTAATTGCTAAATTAGTGTCAGGACCAACACCACTATACATGGGTTGAGCTGTTATTTTATCTAATGCTTCTAATTTATTAGCTTCTACTCCATAATTCCATACATTTTTTACTGGTGAATTAGCTATTGCATCTCTTTGTCTTCCTCCTTCTTTTCCTGGTTGGCCTTGATTTAATCTAACATCTTTATTTTTATTTCTATATGATGGGGAAATTGATAGTACTGTAGAAATTTGACTACCCCCTATTGTAGGATCATCAGAATCTGTTGTTGGGGGTAATTCTTGACCAACTGAAGATGTGTATAATTGTTTTCTAAAATCTGTGGGGTATAAACCTGCTTGAGTTCCTTCAATTACATTTTCTTGAGAAATTAGTTGGGGTTGGGAAAATGTTCTAGAATTATTTTTATATAAAATATCAAAATTAGTAACTGAACCTGATTGTGGGGTGATTGCAAATGTTTGATAAGGACCATTTGGGCCTATATCTATTGCATTACCACCATCACCATAAAAAGGTGATATATTACTCCCAATAGTATCAGAAAATGTATTATAAAATTTTCTTGTAGCATTTTCTACTCCTAAACCTTTAGTATCATATGTAAATGATCCTGATGTTTGGAAAGGTCTATCATTTACTTGATATGTTTTAGCAATAATACCTTTTCCTTCTATATTATTGCCCCCTGTTCTTTGATCAGAAAATCTAATATTAGTTCTTCCTATACCTAATACAGACCCAGGTCCTCCTGAATAAGAATAAATATTAACATCTGAATTTTCATTTTCTGCGGTTGTTGTAGCTCTATCATAAAAAATTACTAATCTATTTCCACTAGATTCTTCATTAAAAGATTTAGTAGCAGATTCATAAGTATTTAAACTTAAGTTTCCCCCAAATAGTGAACCTTGTACGACCCCACTTATAGGAGAGAAAGGATCTATACCTAATAAATTAGGATGAACACCTAATCCTGTACCTAAAGCAGCTGCTAGAGTACTTACAGGAGTATAAACTCCCTGGTTAATATTACCTCCTCCTACTACTGCTAACCCATCAACATTCTCATCAAAAAAATAAGTATCTTCTCCACCCCCAGCATATCCTGCACCAAATGAAGCAGGAGTTTTAACAGATGTTCTAGATAATAAATTTTCTTTAGCTATAAATAATAAACCACTAGGTGATTTAAGATCTATAAACATTTTACCTAATCTAGCTACATCATCTAAAGCATTAGATACTGCTTTTAAACCTCCCCTAACAATAAAATCCGGGCCTGATCTTACAGGTAAGTCATCAGTAGTTAGACTATCAGGGATTTCTTCAGTAACATAAGGTTGATTACTATCTCCACTGCTACGTCTATCTCTCCCATAAGCCAAACTTTTTAAGTCTGTCTGGAAATTAATTAGAGGCATATTTTTTATTTAGAATGATGCTCCTTCAGGTGTATTATTTTTAAACCTATTTACGGGTTCTTGATAAGCATTAGCTGCTTCACCTAATTGTGAAGTTGAAGGTACATTATATCCAGTAGCTCCTTGTCCAAAGTTATCATAAGCTATATTTGGGTTAGAAGGATCTCCTATGTTAGAATATTCTTTATGAAGGTCTCCATTTATGTTATTAACACTAGCTTGTGGTTGAGGACTAGCTGGTGAAACTGGATATCCTAAAGATGAACCATCAGTATCAAATAGTTTTTTTAATGATTGTTGATTTGCCATAATTTTTAATTTTAAATATTAAGTATTGTTTTATTATAAATATTAACCGATTTTGGAAGTTGATAAAGCTAATTGTTTTCCTACTTTAGCTCCATCTAAATAAACATCTCCACCTGCCTTTACGGCTATTATTAGTTCATCAAGTTTAGCATAAAATTCATTTAAGGGTACTACTGCTTCTGCTCCAGCTTCTCCAACTATAGCATTTGTAGCTGAAGTTACAATCCCTCCTGTTGCCATTTCTTTTGGTTTTGAACCAACATCAGCACCAAATAAATCAAGTACTGCTTTACCAATTGCAGGTCCTCCAACATGATCAGAAATTGCATCTCCTAATAGTCTACCTAAAAAATCACCCCCCATATAAGCAGCTCCTGAAAGTAGCCAACCTGGAATTCCAACGGCTTGTAATGAAGATACAGCAGCTGCGGCTAAAGAACCCATTGTTAAACCTAATCCTCCTGATATTATAGATCTACCAGCTTCAGAATATATTTCTTGAGGAGACATATCTTTAGACTTAGCAATAGCATTAACATCCATTCCTGTAAATAACATTTCTAATAAAGCACCTACAAATGGAATTTTGGTTAAAACTCCTTTTACTGGTTTTTTTATTATTTTTAACATTTTAGGAAAAATTCCTTTTATTTTTCCACCTAACCATTTTTTAGCTGATCCTGCTAAATCTCCAACAAAATTAACTGCTGATTTACCTGCACCATAAATTTTCTTAGCACCTCCTACAACAAAATCTTTTGCACCACCAAAAAAGTTTCCTACACTTTTAAAAAATCCACCACCACCACCTTTTGGAACCTTTGGTTTTGTTGGTTTTCTTGGTTTTGGTTTAGTTTTATTAGCTACACTATTTGCTACTTGATCAGCTGCTACTTCACCCCCCATCATCATTGCATCTTCACCTGTCATCATAGCTGCATCACCTGCATCTCCACCACTCATCAACATATTCATACCAAGCATGCTTCCTAAACCTAAAGCTAATCCACCCAAACCTCTACCTCTAAATCTTCTTCGTGTTCCACCTCTATTACGGTTAGCTTTATATCTCATATCAGGTTTACCTGATTTTGTTAATGGACCTCGACTACCTCTACTACCAGGACCACCGTACATACCACTACCAGGTCCCATTCCACCACCACCACCCCTCATCATACCAACATTCATTACACCTACATTTTGAACAGGGTTGAATGCTCCAAAAAGTTTAGACACAACAGAAAGACCTACAGCCGCTGCTGCTATTTCAGGAAGGTATTTAATGATTTTTTGCATCATAGGCCCTGTCATAAATTCAGAGAATGATTGAATCATTTTATCAATTTTTTTCATATTTTCTGGTGAAAATACTCTATCAGCTAAAGCAGTAAATGCTTCTTGGAATTTTCTTTGGGCTAATTTAAATCTATTTTGAAAAGCTTCTTCTGCTTTAATTGCATTGGTTACTCCCTCAGCACCTTCTGATCTTAACTTGTTAAGTGCTTGTTGTTTAGTATATCCTTGTTTCATTAAAGCATTTATACCTGCTTGGGCATCTGCTGATTCAAACCCTAATTCTTTTTGAAGTTCCATTTGTTCAATAGAAGCTGTAAGTTGTTCTCTACTTATTCCTAGAGCTTGAGAAAACTTCTCTTGAGCTAAAGTATTATTTTTTAATTCAGGTCCATTTTCAGCTATTAATCTTTGTAATTCTTCAGCTTGTGTTGCTGCATCCCCTGTTAAAGCTGCATATCGATATCTATCTAAATTTAATTGTTTATTTAAAAACAATTCAGCTTCCATTTCTTTTTGAATTGAACTTTCAAAATCTAAAGTACTTTCAGCTGCACCTCTAATGTCATCCATACTCATTCCTAAGAGAGCAGCAAAATTAGCAGCTTTAATTAATTCATTAGCACTTCCTTTCATATTAAATCTAATAGAAGAACTAGCACCACCCAAAGCCTGCATAGCTTTTTGGAAATCAACAGCATGTCCTGTAGATGCTTCAACTTCACCACCCATCCCCGCTATAGTTGCGGGCATATCTTTTAATTCAACACCTAATTCTGAACTAACTTTAAATAAATTAGCAGCTTCAGATCCTGATAAGCCAAATCCATGAGTAAGAAGATGAACACTTTCTAGAATTTTTTTATTCATATTAGGAACAAAACCTAATTCTGTTCTTAAACTATTAGCAGCAGCTGATAGTTCTTCAAATAAACCATAAACACTTTCCATGTTTTTTATTTGGGTTTTTCCAAATGCTCCAGATGTAGCTAATAAAGCTTGTTTATTTTGAGTAATAAATTTTCCTGTAAGATTATATAATGCTTTTAAACCTTTAAATAAACCCCCTACTACTACTATGGGATCTGTTAAATTTTCTGCTATACCCTTTAAAGCTCCTCCAATACCTGTTAAAAGTACTCTAGTTCGACCAAATGCTTTATTTTGTTTTACTGCTGACTCTGCAGTTTCACGCATATTGTTGTTAACATCTTCAAAAAAATCTGTATTAAATCCTATTTTACTTAAAGCTCCCTCTAAACCTTTCATAGCATTACCTGCTATACCTAAGGTTGCAACAATTTTCTTTTCTTCAGCTAATCTTTTAGCAGCTGTCTTAAGAGCAATTTCATTTTGAATGTTTTCAGACTTAAGCTGAGCAACCATTTTTTCTTCATTCTCAGTAAGAGTTTCTCCATTTTTAACTTTTTGTTCTAAAAGTTCTAAAGATTTTTGTTGAATTACAACTTCTTTTTTAATTGATTGAATTTGACCCTTAATTTCTTTAGAAGACATTTTTTGAAGACCTAAAGCATCTTCTTGAAATCTTTTACTTATAGATTGAATTCTATTAAATGAATTTGCAGCTTGTTTAAAACCATCAGTAGCTTTTCCAAATTCATTTTTTATGTCTTCAATAATACCTGAAACTGTCCCCCAACTATCTTCAATTGAATCAAGTTGTCTTTTATATTCTACAATTTGTTCAGTTAATTCTCTGGCTTGAGCTACAGGGGTTTTACCAACAAGTTCAATTTTGTCTATATCACCAAACTGTCTTTTTAACTGTTCAAGTTCTGCTTTTAGTCTTCTTATTTCGTCTGCTGTAGCCATTTATCAGAATAATTTTGTTATAAATATTGAAAGGCATCACTTTTGTGACGCCTTTCTAGTACTTGTGACAAAGTCAGGAACTTTAACTTGTGGTTTAGATTGTTTAGGTTGGGGTGATCCCTGTGCTTGAGCTTGTTTAAGCATACTTCTTATATCCTCAGCATTTTTAGCAGATGTTCCAGATTGCTCTTCATTTTGATCATTAAAATGTTTTTGAATTCTATTAAAAGTAAATCTTCTTAACCATAGAGGCATGTTATATACTGTCATATAATCAAATCCTCCATTACCATGAAATACTATATCATGGATTTGGTTAAAAATAGCTATTCTATACTCCCTTGCCTCACTCGGGATCAGGGAAAAAAAACCCTGAAGTTATAGGAATTTCCCTTTCAACAATTTCTCCATTGTAGTCTTCGTAATCAAACTTGATTTCGATGTCTGGTTGCATTTTAGCTATATGGTCTCTTAAGGATTTAGCATCTCTAGCCAATAAAGCTGTATCTACAAATTGTCTTACTGTTTTTCTATCTGAATCACCATTTACTGAAGCAATAAGATGTTTCATTCTAGTAGACATTTCAGCAGATTTAATTTTATTAATTTTAGCTAAACCTTTTAGCTCACCATCAATTTGCTTTTCAATTTTGCCTGTTAAAAGTCTAAAAGTAATAGGTGTTTGAGTGTGAGGGAGAGTAAACTCGAATTCATTTGTTCTACCTTCAATTAAAGAATAATCTATTTCTTTATTCTCTAATTTAGATAAGTCTACTTCAACTTCATCACCTAAATAATCAAACTTATAATTAGCACCATATCCTAAAATCCTAGCTGCAATTAAGATAGCGTTTTTATCCCCAGTAATCAATTCATCTTGTTTTACTCCTGGAGTTACTATTAAAGCATTAAGTAAATGGTCAATAGCTGTTCCTTTTTGAATATAGTTTTGATTAGTAATGATATCTTCTTCTTTAGCTGTCATATATTTCATGGTAATTTTACCCTCAGCTAATGGAGAATCTTCAGGATAAACTAATCCTTTAGAAGGTAATTCAACAACTTCAGTAGGAAAATTAAATGTAGATTCCTCCTTAGGAGTTGAAGCTTCTTTGTTTGTTGTAACTTTGCTCATATAAAATTTATTTAGTTATAACTTGTTATCGTGTATACATATTAAATGTAAAAAAAAGCTTGACCGAAGCCAAGCTATTTTTAAAAATATATAATTTCTTTTTAGAAATTTAACACGCAATAATCCATTCCAATTGTAAGATCGATGTTTTGAGCTTCATTATCGGTATCCCAGTTCATATCAGCAAATGACCCATCTTTGATGAACGCACCTTTAATAATCCATTCTGAAACTACATCTCCTACAGGACCTAACACATCAATTGTTAAATCTTTTTTATAGAAATCTGAATAACCATCTCTACCTGTTACAGATTCATGATGCAATCTTACCCATTCCATTACGGCTTGAGCTCCTGAAGGAGTAATTGGATCAAATAACTGCATTGTGATGTCATTCCATCTTAATTTACCTTTTACTTTTCTATAAGTGTTTATATGGTTTAATACAATTTCATCTTGCGAGAATCCTATTCCACTAATACCTTTAATTATGTAAGATGGAAAACCATCAACATACATAATAAATCTATTAGCTACTTTTGGTTCAAAAGCTGTGAAAAATATTTCGTTTGGGTCTAATACTGCCATTTTATGTCTTGTTTAATTTTTTTTATTCAATTATAAATATTATACTTTCTAATTCTTATGCAGGAAATTCAGCTCCTGTTGGAAGAATGTTGAAATCTAAGTAAATGAATTCAGCCGTTTTAGTTGGTTGTATGTATATTGCACCTCTTAATTCGTTTCTATCAATTACATCGGGTCCATTATTTGAATCGTTCATTACAACTTTAAACGCGTATAAACCTTGTCTTTGTTGTACTGATTCTAAATATGGGTTAACTTGTCCTAAGAATATATTTCTTGTAGCTGCTGTATTTTGTTCAAATACTAAATTATCAGATATTTGAGAAATATAATTTTTAAGAGCAATTAACAATCTTCTAACATTTACTCTATCTAAAGCACTTGCTTGATTTTGTAATGTTTTTTGTCCAAATACTACTACTCCTCTTCCTGGGAATGTAGCTATTGGGTTAACTTTTCCTACATATAAAGTATCTCTATTAGCTTGAGTTAATTTTCTTTCTGCTTGGATAACTGTTCCTAATCCACCTCTATTAATACCTGCAGGGGCAAACCATGCTTCTGCTGTTCTATCATTATTAGCATAAACTCCTGGAATTAATGTTGAAGCTGGAACCCAAACTCTTTGTCCTGAATCTGGATCAGTTACCATACACCAAGGCCAGTAAGCAGCTGCATATGAAGTATCTTGACTAGCTGCTGTTGAAGTAACAGCTGTTATAGATGAAGCATAAGCTTCAAGATCTAATACTACTATATTATCTCCTCTATTTTCCGTATTTGAAACTAAAGTATTTAATACTGAAGAATATCCTGATTGGTATAATCCTGGTGCTGATATTAAATTATATTTAAAATCATCTTTATTAGCTAATAGATTAAATGCTGTTGTATAATTATCTGCAACTAATCCTTGTGTATCACTGTTTGAAATATATTGGTAATATTTACCTGTTCCTGTAAGAATAGATCCTACTGCATCTCCAAATGAACCTGAACCTGCTACTGGAATAGAAGCTGTAAATTCAGATTTTGCTGTTCCACTATTATCTAAATAATCTGGTGTTTTTGCATTAACTGATTTTACTCTTACATATCTTGAAGCATTAGCATAAGATCCACTTGTTTGTAAATAAACATCAGTTCCAGATCCTCTAACTACTTGTTTTTGATCTCCAATTATTCTTGAAATATAATTTGGGGATTTTGGATCTAATGAAACATTATTAAAACTTTCAAGTACTGACTTAGCTCTTGTAGTATCATTACCTTGTCTAACAATAACACTAAATGTACCTGAAGAAGTGTTTGGTGAGGAAATTTCCCATCTTATATTATCAGATGTTCCATTTGTTAAAGCACCTTGTGAATTTTCTGCTCCAGCACTATTCATAATTACACCTTGTCCAATTGTTTCTAGTGTAAAAGCATTTGCATCTTCTATATTAGCATCTACTAATGTAATTGTACATACTGATGAATTTGTACCCATAGCACCACCTGCAATTACTAATTGATCACCAACTACATATCCTGTACCTTCTGTAGCAGCATTTAAAGTTGTTAGTGAGTAAAATAAATCTGCGGCATCTAATACAATTGTTCCTGCACTAGATAATTCAACATTTGCAGATCCTAATGTAATTGTTAAATCTCCTGCTGCTGCTGCAAACCCAGCTGAAATTAAATCTGCTTGTGAAATTGTTAATACATTACCTGTAACATATCCTGTTCCTATTGCATTTATTGTTAATGCTGAAACATTTGTTCCATCTGATGTTATATCAACTGTTCCTCCTGTTCCGGTCTGTACCGCACCTCCAGTAACTGTTGTAATACTTACTCCCGTTACAGGACCACCTGCTCCTATTCCTAAAGCAGCACCATTAGATATAGATAATACATCTTGAGCTGATTTTAACTGACCATCTGATAAAGCACCTTGTGCTATTGTTAATGAATCTGTTGCTACATATCCTGAACCTGAAGTTGCTACTGGTACTGTAATATTTGTTATTGTATTTCCTGATACTACAACTGATGCTGTTAAATTTGTTCCTGTTCCACCACTTAAAACTGTAGTACTATAAGTTCCATCGACTGCGTCTGTTGGGTTTACAGTTATTGATGTTAATAGAGCACCTGCTGCTATTTTAACACCCCCATTTGTTGTTACGGCTGCATTAAGTGTTAATCCTGTTCCTGATCCTCCTGTAAAAGAAGGTGTTCCAGAAAATGGAGCATCACCATCTCCACCACCTACGGCAGAACCTAATAAATCGGTTGTAGCTCTAATTATCCCACTTTCTTGATCATTAAATACTTTTGAAGAAGTTGCTTCTGTAAATGAACCTGAAGCTACTTTAGTAACGATTAAAGATGTACCTCCATTTTGGAAATAATTATAAGCTGATATTGAAGTTAAGAATGTAAATTCATCTGATCCACTATCAAAAGTAGTACCAAAATTAGCTTGGTACTCACTATAAGTAGTAATAAGCTTTGGAATATTTACTTGACCCTTTACTGTGGGTCCTACTATTGCTGCACCGGCTTGTATTGGTTGAGAAGTGATTTGGGATTGATCATTTTCTCTTGCTAATACTCCTGGGGATATTAATGTTTCTGCCATGTTATTTAGTTGTTATATTTTGATAATAAATATATGATTTTCTATCAAAAAATTAATTTGTTGGAGAAAATTCACCAGTTTCTAAAGAAATAGTTCCGTTTCCGTATTTATCTTCTAATTCTTTACCTAGGTTAATTTCTTCCTCTTTAATTTTTTGTAAACTCACTTTTAATTGTTCTTTTTGTAATTTTAAATTCATTATTTGAATTTCTGTATTACCTACTTGTTGTACTAAATTGTCATAATCTGACTTTAATTTAGATAATCTTGTAATTTCTTCTTTTGTTAACTTTTTATTCATATTATACGTATTAAAACTTTTTTTTAAAATTATTTTTAAGATGGACTTATTGGTGCTGAGAAAGCTGTAAATGTTACAGTTACTATTCCTCTATAATTAACTGAATCAGAAAGCCCTGAAGATGCTAATGTAAGTCTAATTTTAGTTCCAGTAGAACTAAAACCAGGCATTGATAGAGAACTTAATCCTGCTGTGCTTTGTTCTACATTATTATAAGTATCTGTACTAGTAGCACTGTACATTGTTGTACCATCCCAACCAAAAGTGTCCATGTTTTCAAAATAAGCAAAATCATTATTATTTACTCCTATTCCATTAGCATTAACATATTGTAATTTTACTTTATAAGTTAAAATTCCTCTTAACCCTGCTTGAAGAGGCCATTTTTCACCCTCTGGATCGTGTTCAAAAGCTACTACAGATGCTAATGTTGGTTGTGATCCATTTAGAAAATAATTTGCCTCAAGATAATTATCACATGTTATTTCTCCTACAGTTGAATAAACATTCCCATCAATAGCATCAGTTGCATCAATTCT
>MDSV01126706.1_pt1 | contig 21172 bp, 20 predicted proteins | sample 810851 | NCBI WGS metagenome assembly MDSV01 (sample SAMN05326640, study PRJNA326480) | marine metagenome | isolation source: seawater | place: Atlantic Ocean: North East | collected 2012 | reverse complement strand
CTTCATGAAAATAATGCAAAGTTAGAAACGGCAGTAGCTATAAGCGAAGAGACCGTTTCGACTTTGAGAGCAGACTATGCCAAAGCAACTGAAGAGTTATTAAAAGTAAATAAAGAATTTACAGAAATTAGAGCTCAAAATAATGTGCTAAGTAAAAAACTTGCAAAGCATGATCTTTCTGTGTTAGGTTCAAACAAACCAGGATTAGTTGGAAAAATAATTAATAATGCTACTGATAAAGCAGGACGTTGTTTTGAAATATTAAGTGGTGCAGAATTAAATGAAAAAGAAAAAGGAGCAAAAAATGGTAAAGCGTTCAATAGCGAGTGTCCTTGGCTGTGGCCTGGCAATACTGCTACTAAGTAGTTGCTCGACACCTGTACAAAAAATTGAAGTCACTGCTAAACCTATTGAGAAACCTAAATTAACTCTGCCACCTGTAGATAGACTAGAGATGAAAGAAGTTAAATGGGTCATTATTACAGAAGAAAATTATAAAGAAGTATTTGCTGAATTAAAAAAGAATGGTAGACCTCTAGCAATTTTTGGATTAACAGATGAAGGTTATGCAAATCTTGGGTTGAACTTTAGTGATATTAGAGCATTAGTACAACAACAAAAAACTATTATTGCCGCTTACGAAGCATATTATAAAGATGCTAACCAAGCATTAGAAAATGCAAATAAACAAGTAGATGCTGTAAATGATGAAGTAAAAGAGTTAAATAGTAAAGAACCAGAGGGATTTAAATTACAAAAACTTAACCCTTTTAAATAGGAAGACATATGTGGGAAATAATAGAACGAATGGCTACTGATAGGCTATGGATATATACAGGTATAGCAGGTAGTTTGTTTGGTGCAGCATTTCTTATGTATTTTAAAGACACTAGAGCAGGTCTTTGGTCCTATGCAAAATTTGATATGATTCTTGATTACCTCGTTGAAAGATGGGGGTTAACCTGGTTCGAACAACCTATAGATGCATGGAGGAAAAAGTACCCCTATGTTACTAAAAAAATTGACGAATTAGAAAAACGGATAAAAGAATTGGAGGGCAAAAATGCCAAGAAAAAATCCTGAAGATTTAAAAGCACAAACCCCTGTTGAAGCACAACCAAAAAAAATAGATGCTGAAGTAGTTATTCCTGCATCAAGCACAGGCGCAACTAAGAAAGTTAAACTAGATCTAGAAGTAGATACTAGTGTTAAAGATCTCGGACCTAATCCATACAAAAAATTAATACATATGGCTAGAGCTGTTGACAGCTGGAGAATTTTTCCTAGAATCTTTATTACCACTTATATTATTTTATTATACAAGTGTGTAATTTGGTTTATGGGGTTAGACAATCCAACACTAGAACAATCTGGATTAATATCAGTTGTTGTTGGTGCTGGTGCAGCTTGGTTTGGATTGTACACCAGCTCTCGTAAATAGCACCTGTATCTTAAATAAGTACTAGTATGGACTACTATGACGTACTAGGCGTACCAAAATCAGCTTCTCAAGAAGAATTAAAAAAAGCATACAAAAAAGCAAGTATGCAACATCATCCTGACAGAGGAGGCGATGAAGAAAAATTTAAAGAAGTAAATGAAGCATATGCTACTTTAAAAGATCCCCAAAAACGATCGATGTATGATAATCCACAACCACAAAACCATTTTGGATTTCACGGAAATATAAATCCAAATGACCCTGGGTTTCAGGATATTTTTGAACAAATGTTTGGCGCCGGCGGCGGCCCATTTGGTATGAGAAGGCCACCTACAAAAAATGAAGATATACAATTAATGGTTGAGTTAGGACTGGATGAAGTTTTTACAGGTAAAACTATTAGAATATCGTATGAATTACAAAGAGGAGGTGTACAAACACATGAACTAACTATTCCCCCGGGACTACACGATGTAATTAGATATACAGGGTTAGGTAACAATGGTATTGAGGGAATTCCAAGAGGCGACTTGTACGCAAAAATAAGGCTTAAAAATAGTAGAGATTGGGTTAGACAAGGATTAGATTTACACACAACAGTAGAAGTCGATATCTTCGACTTAATTCTTGGAACTGACGTAAATATAACTACACCAGAAGGGAAAAGTCTTTCTATAAAAGTCCCTAAAGGTAGTCAACCATCAGTTGTGTTTAGTATACATGGATACGGAATACCTGATGCAAAAAGAGGTAGAAGAGGTATTGTATTTGTAAAATTAAAAACTACTGTTCCTAATATTCAAGATAATGAATTATTGGAACGAGTAAACACTCTCAAGAAAGACTTGACAAATCGCTAAGGAAACTATATAATGTTATTAATAAAGAAACTTCATACAATAAGGAATTTAAGGTAGTATGGTAGAACCAAACGAAGAACTACAATTGGTGTTTGATAAAGCTATTAAGGACGCAAAAAAACTCCATCACGAATATGTTACATTAGAGCATTTATTATTTTCAATGCTATGTTCAGAAAACTTTTATAATTTACTTAAAGGTTATGGATGTCTTATTGATGATATGAAAACACAATTAGAACAGTATCTAAAAACTGGTTTAACTGAAATTGTAGTACCAAAAAATTCAAGATACAAACCAAAGAAAACACAGACAGTTGAGCGTGTTTTAAATCGTGCTTTTACACAAGTTCTTTTTGCTGGCCGCCCACATATTACTCTTAGTGATGTATTACTAAGTATTTTATCTGAAAAGAAATCGCATGCGGCATTTTATTTAGATCAAAGCGGGGTAGATAAAGATAAATTTGCAGAATATGTAACAACAGAATTAGGTCAAGATGAACCAGAAAATGCTAGTGCTAGTCAAAGAGCATTAAATGCATTTACTACAAATTTAAATGAAGAAGTACGTAGAAATAAAGTTGATCCTGTAATTGGCAGAATTGAAGAATTAGAGTCTATCTCATTAGCTTTAGGACGCAGAACAAAAAACAATGTATTACTAGTAGGTGATCCCGGAGTTGGAAAAACTGCTATTGCAGAAGGACTATCATGGAATATTGTTAATGGTGATGTACCAGAATTTCTTAAAGAATATAATGTTTACATGCTAGACATAGGTAGTATGCTTGCCGGTAGTAAGTATCGCGGGGACTTTGAAGAACGATTCAAACTAGTTCTTGCAGGCTTACGTAGAAAAGGCAAAACAATTATGTTTATAGACGAAGCACATATGATCAGCGGCGCTGGTAATGGTGGCGGTGGCGGTGCAAATGATCTTGCAAATATGCTTAAACCTGCGTTAAGCAAAGGAAATATAAAAGTAGTTGCTTCTACTACATGGGAGGAATATAGAAAGTATTTTGAAAGTGATCGTGCATTAATGAGAAGATTTCAAAGAGTTACAGTAGATGAGCCATCTGCATCAGTAACAAAAGACATCTTAATTGGTATTAAAAAATACTATGAAGACTATCATAGTACAACAATTACTGAAGATGCAATCGACGAAGCAATTAAATTAAGTGTAAAATATCAAGCTGATAAGAAACTACCAGACAAAGCAATTGATTTAATAGACTTAGCATGTTCAAGATTTAATTTAAGTAAACCAAAAAAGAAAGTTGTCACTAATAACGAAGTGCAGTTCGAGCTTTCAAAAGTAATTAAGGTACCTACAGAACAAGTTGCTGAACAAGAAACAGATAACCTAGCGAATCTTGAGAAAAATATAAAGTTAGAAGTTTACGGTCAAGATAAAGCAATTACTGCTATTGTTGATAAAATATTAATTGCACAGGCAGGATTAAAAGCTGATGATAAACCTATTGGAAGTTTTGTTTTTATGGGTCCTACTGGTACTGGTAAAACAGAAACTGCAAAACAATTAGCGAAACACTTAGGTGTTAATCTTGTACGTTTTGATATGAGTGAATACCAAGAAAGACATAGTGTTGCAAAACTTATTGGTTCACCTCCGGGATATGTTGGACACGAAGAACGTGGAGGTCTGTTAATAGAAAAATTACAAGAAAGTCCTAATTGTGTTTTATTACTAGATGAAATAGAAAAAGCACATCCTGATGTGTCTCAATTGTTATTACAGGTAATGGATAATGGTAAAATTACAGGGAGTAACGGTAAAGAAGCAGATGCTAGAAACTGTGTGTTAATACTTACAACTAACATAGGTTCACAAGATGCTGAGAAAAATAATATAGGTTTTGGTCACACATTAGAAAAAGAATACGAAGATACAGATTTAAAGAAATTTTTTCCTCCTGAATTTAGAAATAGATTAGATGCAACAATAACGTTTGCCAAATTAACTAAAGAAATAATGATGAAAATTGTAGGAAAGTTTCTTGTTGCATTAAAAGGAATGGTAAAAGACAAAAATATTAAAATTACTATTTCAGACGAAGCATTAGATTACTTAGTAGAAAAAGGATTTGATTCAAGAATGGGAGCAAGACCTTTACAACGTGTTATTGATCAAGATATTAAACGGCCTTTATCAAAGGAGTTACTGTTTGGTAACTTGAAAAATGGTGGTATAGTACATATTGATGCTAAAGATAAAAAACTTACTTTTAGTTCTAAAAAACAAAAAGTTGAAAAAGTAGAGGAAACAGATAACCTTGGACAATAAATTTATATATGGCTATTAATGAATTTGAAACTCTTAAATTATTTTACAATGAATACCTCTATAAAGTAACAATTAGAAATCCTATTTCAAGTATTTTCAGAGACAAAAATTTAACATATGCTAGAGAACAATTAGATAAATTACAATTAGATTATGAATCTAACACTGAGCTAATCTTAAATAAAAATTTACGTGATACTAAAATAAGTCTAGAAGAATTTGTAGGAGCAAAGTTCCTTCTTACAGAATTAGAAAAACAGACAGATTTTAAATTAAGAATAGAAAGTCCCAGACTATCTATCTATTCTAACGATAAAAAATGGTTAGAATATCTAATGACAAAACCGTTAAATTTTACTGAATTTTACTCTCCTAATAAAGCTAATATTTCTCTGTTAGCAAAAAACAATATAATTGTTAAAGACAAAAATTTTGGATATTCTTATAAAATTACTTTAAAAGATAAAGTGGACAGTAATTTTTACAAATGGTTAAGTAATAATGACGATAAAGTAAAAATAGGAGATACTTGTTTAGAAAGTATAAAGAATGGTAATTATGTAAGAGGTTTTTACTTTTACATTAGAGATGACAAAGTATTATCTCTAATACACCTCATGATAAGTGGAGGTATAGCACGTATCGACAATCTAGTCTATCCAGCTGTTAAGGATAAATAATAGTATGCCGAATTATAGCGAAATAATCTTATCAAATCAAGTACATCCAGGGGATAGTGTAGTCACAACTGTCACTGGCACAAAGTATAAAGGCGACGGTTATTACGGCCGTGCTGACGGTTTACATACTGTCCAGTACAATATTACTGGTTTTAGTGGAACAATTAAGATGCAAGGAACCCTTGCAACAACCCCTACCGAAGATGATTATTTTGATATAGCAGGTACTGAAAGCACCAGCTCAAACGGTGCAATTTTTAAAAACTTTACTGGTAACTATGTATGGGTTAGAGCTGTAGTTACATATACAGACGGTACAGTACAAAGTATATTGTTAAATCATTAAGGACAAGTTATGGATAATTTTATTAGTGTTTCAATTCCAAGTAGAAAAGCAAAAAAAGCAGTATTAGAAAAGATGTTAAAATCTACTAATTTACATGAAACAACACAAGATGTTAATTATGGAGTATTTGAAGATGATAACAAAAACATCATTTTAAAATTAGAAATTCCTTCACAACTTTCTGAAAAGCACTCAGATGCTGTTGCTCATAATCTGTCTGAAGATTTATTTAATATGGGTTACAAAGACTTTGATATTGAAATAAGCACTGACGAAACTAATGAACAATCAACACTAGAAAATACAAACTGGCATAATAACGTTAATGAACGCACTTTTGAAATAGTAGGCTTAAAAGATGGTAGTAATAGATTTGTAACAGGTAATGCTGTAAACAAAAGTTTGCCTTATGTTATGGCAACATTACAAGGTCGCTATTTTAGAATACATGCAGAAAATGCCCTACTTAATAAATTTTTAAATATACAGAAAAATAATCCTAATTTTAAACAAGATGGTGGTATTAAAGGCGGAGGCGCTGGTGCACAAAAATCTGCAGATTTGATTGCAGGAGAAGTATATACTCCTGGAAAACCAATGACTCCGAAACAGGTTGCCGCTACTGATGCTCGTATCGCTATGGGAAATACAATAAGTGATCAAATGATGAAAGATTATGAAGCAGGCAAAAAACAACTTAAAAGCAATAAAAAAACAACTACATCAACAGGTGCAGAACCAGGAAGTGAAGAAGCATTAAAAGCTATTGTAAACCAATACGCAAAACCAGGAATGACATTAGCTGATGTAGGATCTATGGAAAAAGCGGCAATAGCTTCTGAACCACCTTCAGCTCCTGATGATGCAAATATTTTTAAGAAAGCATTTCAAGGATTTAAAAAATTTGCTAAATCTAAATCATGGAGAGTACAATACACTTTAGCAAACGCAGCCGAGAAAATGAATTTACCTGGACTAATTGGTTCTAACGATAAATTTTATTATATGGCTGAACAAAGAAATGATGACGAAAGTGGAAACTTTGATCCAGGCGGTCCGTCAGTTGCAGGTTCTTCAACATTAAAAGCACTAGAAGCATTAGCTAAGGTTGGCTTAGTACCTCAGTCCAAATTAGATAAATTGCAAAAAGCCTTTGCGAATCAACCAAAAATGAAACCTAGAATTGATGCTATCGTTGCCGCACAAAAAGCCGCAACTGGTGGAGATCAAGAGAAAGATATTAAAAAATCAGTAGACGCTATTAATAAAGATACAACTAAAGCAGTAGAACCAGAGAAATCAACTTCAAGTTCTGACATTGATAACATGTCAACTAGAGAAGCAACAGAAAAAGCGTACGAATTAATAAAAAGACTAAATGAATTACTAAGATCAGCTCCTCAAAGCATTGAAGAAACAAAAAAAATGTTGATGAAAAAACTTCAAAATAATTACATATTTGAAGATGCGGCAACTGATAAAGAAATCTATGACATTGTAAGTCAAATTAGAGAGTTATTACCAAAGCTAAGTGATGCTGATAAAAGAATGATGGGACCTACAATAAGAAAGTCTAAACCATATGTTTTAAGACATTCAAAAACTTTAAACACAGCAACCGTTAAAACAGGCCCATCAACAGCAACAGATAAAAAAGATGTTAAAACTGATAGAATTTGTGCTCCTGGAAATCCTTTAGCAGAATTTGCTAAGTCAGGAAAAGGTGGATTGAAAAACGATCCAGATGAGATTGCTGCAATTAAAGAACTACAAAAATACTTAGGAATAAAAGTTGACGGGAAATATGGTACAGAAACTAAAAACGCTGTTAAGAAATATCAACAACTACACGGATTAAAAGTCGATAGTGATGCAGGACCAGAAACAATTGGACATATGATGGAGAAGTGTAAAAAAGGTGAAAAGCCACCTGCAACAGATCCTAAATATAATGCACTAGAACCTAAAGGTGATGGAGAAAAAACTACAGATGACAAAACTAAAGAACCTGTAAGACCAAAAGTTGCAGATTTGACTGATGGAGTTGCTCCACCAGAAGAACAAACAAATGACAAAGTTATTAAATTTAACTGGAAGAACAACAGTTATTATATCGATGTTAAAAAAGTTGAAATTACTGACGACAATAAAATAGCTTGGTTATTTTATAAAGATGAAGATATGAAAAATCCACAGAAAGTTGATATACTTGCTGAATATTGGATTATTAGAATTGAAAAAGAATTAAAACGTAGAGGCGAGAAAGATACTCTAAAAATAATTGCTCCAGTAACTGACCAAGAAGGTGGAGTAGCACAGGGTATTGATCAAGTAGATTCAGATGATGATGGTGACACTACTGGAAGTGATCAAGGATCAGCAGGTCCTATAGTTAAACAGGATGATGGATCAGTATCACCTAAAGATGCATTCCAACAAACTGAAATGTTAAGATTTGATAGTTATGCAGACTTTCAACAGAAAAAAGAAAGATTACAAAAAGAAGGAAAACTTAAAGCAGGTGACCGTGTGCTAATACAAGTTGGTGGTAGATTAGTTGGAAAATACTACGAACACATTGTTGTTTCTACAACAGGTGGAGATTTAGCAGCAGTTTTACCAAACGATAAAGATATGGATGGTGTCGATGACAAAACAAACAAACCAATTAATCCAGATGGAAGTGAGAAAGAAGTAGACCCAGAAGACGATGACGATGACGATGACGATGATGATAAAAAAGATAGTACAGTAAAAAAAGTTCCACCAAGACCGTCAACACAAGGTGGTAGAAATAAATTACAAGATAGATGGGATGAAAAGCACGGCAAAACACACAATCCAGACGGAACACCTAAACCAGCAGATGAAATAAAGAAACAAGAAGAGGAAGATACACCAGAAAGAATTGCTAACGTAGCCGAAGAAATTTTTGCTGCTGTAGACGGGCCAGGCACTAACGAAAAAAAGATTATGAATGCTTTAAAAACATTAAAAGATAGAGACGAGTACGATGAAGCTGATGAACTTTTTAAAACTTTGGATGGTAATGACGACAACGAAGATATTATAACCAGAGCTAGAAGTGAAATGAATACTCCTGATATGGAAAGATACTTTTATTCACAACTACGTAGACTAAAAGTTCCTCATAGAATTCCACCAGTAGATTGGACAAGACTAAAAGGGTTTTTAGGAGGCACTGAATTTAATAAAAGAATTGCTAGAAATTACGACAAAAAAACTGGCAAGTATCTTCACGCTGGAGGTGAGTAATGAGATTAAATGAATTTACAGATATAGAAGATAAAGAGTTACCATTTGATATAGTTGACGATACTATTGTATTCATGCGTAATGACCCAATGTTCTATCGTAGACATTATTTTCCAGCTGTATCAAAATTAGCAGATTGTCAAAGGTCTGGTAAGCCAGCTGACCCAAAAAAATTCCTATCAGCAATGATTGAAAAAGGTTGTGATGATTATGTTCAAAAGTATAACATGGGTAGAACTTCCGAAGAAGCATATACGCAGGAAGATAGAAATAACCTTTTACAAAGAATTAACACTGAAGAAATAGAAAATATTAAACAAGGCGATTACACGTGAAGATTTATGAAGTTACAAACGAAACTAAAATTGCCGCATTTGCACTAGGCAGATTAAATCCTGCAACTATTGGTCACGAACTTTTAGTAAATGCAATTAAACAAGCACCAGGTGATAGTTTCCTTTTTTTAACAGACAGAGCACCAAAACTTCCGACAGACCCTCTACCATCTGAAGAAAAGTTAGATTGGGCTCGCAAAAGTTTTGAAGGTATTGCTATTGGACTTGCTAAGACTGTGTTAACAGCGGCAGATAGATTATATAAAATGGGATATAAAGAAGTTACTTTTCTAGAAGGTGAACCAAAACTTTTAAAAATATTAAAAGACTATAACGGTGTTGAAAAACCTTTACATAACTATAACTTTGAAAAAATTAACTATATGCAGTTAGCACGTGATCCAGAAGCATCTGGTGCAACAGGAATGAGTGCAAGTAAATTAAGACAAACTGTAATGGATAATGACTTTGAATCTTTTAAACAAGGTGTTACTAAAAAAGCACAACCATATGCAAAAGATATGTTTAAAAAAATACAAGGTATAATGGGAGTTGATCCTGTAGAAAGTATACAAAAAAGTCTTGATGAAAAGTTATACAGCAAATTACATGCAAATGAAGGCATATTAGATATTTTCTTTGGCGACCAAGAAGAAAGTTTAAGTAACAATCCTTACTACAAAGCATGGAAAAAAATGTATTTAAAAAATCCTGATGTTGCCGCACTTAATAAAAGGCATAAAGAATTTTTAGCGTATTACAATAAAATTAAAGGCGTAAGTGAGGATGTCTAATGGATTTAGGTACTCTTCGTAGACTAGCAGGAATAAATGAATTTCAAGGATACTCAGAATATAAAATAGACGAGAATCCTAGCATCACAGCAGCCTCACTCAAAAAGAAAGAAAAAAAATTAGGTATAAAGCCTGGAGATCCAGAGTGGTTTAAATTATGGTTTAGTAAACCATATATGACTGGTGCGGTACAGTTTAGAGGACGTAAAAAATGACGAAAATATTTTTTATAGTTATAGCTATGTTGTCAAACGGCGACTTTAATAATACTGATTTATACGTTATTCAAAATCCTAACTTTACTTCCGTAAAAGAATGTGTACAGTTTGTTCAAATAAATAACGTGAATCTAATAGCAAAGGCAGGTACAGCATACCCAAATAGAGGTATTGATAACATTTATTGCGTACCAGAAGAACAGTTAAAAGTATTAATAAGTGGAACACAAGCATGAAATTTAATGACTTCAAAATTTTAGAACAAAATCTTGAAGGTGACGCTTTATATGCAAAACTTATAAAGCAACAATTTCCTATTGGTTCAGGGTATGATATAAAAGCTGGTGCAACACATGAGATGTGGTATAGAGAATTAAAACTAGCTAACCGTTGGCTTGCAATGGCTGTAAAAGCAGGAGATTTTAAACCTCCAGTAAGTATAGGCAATGACTTTACTATTAGAGATAAAAACGGACAAAACATAGGCGTACCAGGGCAGTGGAATCCTAGTATGAAACCTAAAGCGGCTAAACCTATTGCAGAATACGGCGTAGGTAGAATTACCAAACAAAACACTACCGCAGATGTAAAGCCTGGCGAAACTAAAAGACAAGCTGCTAAATTTGGTTTTAAACTAGGTAAAGACGGCAGGCCACCTACTTTAAGTAAAAAGGTTAAAGGATCGAAAACTAATGTTCTTTGGAACTTTGGTTTAGCAGAAACAAATAGAAAAAGTAATTTAATTGATTTCATTAATTTTTGTAAACAACAATTAGATTTAAAAAATAGTCCTCCTATAAAGTTTGTAAATGACACTGAAGACACTACATTTGGATACTTTGATAACGATAATAAAAATATTGTTATACAAAATGCTGGTAGACATCAAATGGATGTCATGCGGACAGTTGCTCATGAACTAGTGCATTATAAACAAGATAAAATGTTTGATAGAGAACTAAACGGTGAAGACGGTAGTCCTGATGAAAATCAAGCTAATTCAATTGCAGGGATAATATTAAGAAGATGGGGACAAAAAAATCCATCATTGTTTACCGAATCGGTTGACGAAAACACCCAAAGTAGTGTATACTTTACTAATATGCAAGAACAATTAGGAGAAATTGCTAAGACTACAGAAATATATGTAGACATGGACGGAGTGTTAGCTGACTTCTTTGGAGAATGGACAAAGCTAATGAATGTTGATCATTGGTCTAAAATAGACAATGATGGTCTTCCACAAGCGTTACAAAAGATTAGAGACACAGATCAATTTTGGTTGAAATTGCCATTGTTGCCGCAAGCTAAAGAATTATTAACTTTAATTAAAAATATAAAAGGTGAATATAATATTTGCTCCAGTCCATTAGCAGATGACCCAAATTCGGAACCACACAAGCGTGAATGGATTAAGAACAATCTAAGTTTCTTTCCTCCTAAAAACGTATATATTACACACGACAAAGCACAATTTGCAAAAAATGCCGACGGCACTTCTAACATATTAATTGATGACTTTGGAAGAAATGTAAGACAATGGGAAGACGCTGGAGGTATAGGATTTAAATATAAAGACCATAAGTTTGAACGTACAGCAAAGCAATTACAAAAACACATAGCTGAAGAAAAAATGAGTAAGTCTGATATTAAATCAGCCCATAAAAAAGCTGACAAACTAAAAGATAAACCTAAAGCAAAAAAGTCCATATCAAAGTGGGCTAAAGAAAAAGGAATGGATCCTGAAGGTGCGATTTACGCAATAGCTATGAATCAACAAAAGAAAAAAGCATCTGAATCATATGCAAGAAATGAGCTTCCACAAATTAGTAGAAAACAATTAAAAACATTTCCACATATCTTAGAAATAGCTTCATTAAAAAAACTTATTCCTGTACAAAAAGAAAGATTAAAAGAAAATTTTAATAAGCAACTAAAAAGAATTCACAAAGGAATATATAATCCTATTGTTGTTGATAGTAATTATAAAATAGTTAATGGGCATCATAGATATGACATTTTAAAATTAATTGAAATGAAAAAAATTACTGTTGCTAAACTTCCTTTTACTTTAGAACGTATTTTAGAAGTGTTGGATCAAAAAAAAAATCTCGATAATTTATTCACGCCTTCCTTAAAAAAATTAAACAAAATATTTACAAAAAATAAACATGAAATACGTATAGTCGGTGGAGCAGTAAGAGATATTGCACTAGGTAAAGACCCTAAAGATATTGACTTAGCTACAGATGCAACTCCTGATGAAATGATCAATATGCTAGATAAGGCAGGAATTAAGCACAAGCCTACAGGACTTGAACACGGAACTATTACAGCTATAATTGATAAAGAACCATATGAAATTACAACCCTAAGGGCTGATGTTGATACAGACGGCAGACATGCTGAAGTAAAATTTGTTAGAAATTGGAAACAAGATGCTCAACGTAGAGATTTAACTTATAATGCAATGAGTATGGATTTTGGTGGTAAGATACATGATTACTTTGATGGGATGAACGATCTACAAAACAAAGTTAGTAAATTTGTTGGTGACCCAGAAGAAAGAATTAAAGAAGATTACTTGCGTATTTTAAGATATTTTAGATTTCAAGGAAGGTTGAATAAGCCTCAATGGGAAGAAAATGTAACTGATGCAATAAAAAAGAATGCAGGTGGATTGAAAAAAATTAGTGCTGAACGCATTTGGCAAGAAATGAGTAAAATATTAGGTGGCGGAAATGTAAAAGATATACTAACTTATATGGATAAAACAGGCATAGCTAAAACAATAGGCTTACCAGTTAAAGATGCAGGTAAAATTATAGATAACGATGATCCTATTATCAATTTAGCTAGACTAGTAGATAATGATAATTTAGCTAAAGAATGGAAATTAAGTAAAGAAGATCATACTACATTACTTACACTTGTAAAAAATAAAGATAAAAAATTAACACAAAAAGCCGCAGAAGATTTAATAGTTGATGGAAAAAACAAAACAATATTAAGTAAACTTGCAGAACTACAAGGTAATAAAGAACTAGCAAACTATATAAAAACTTTTGATGCACCTGTTTTTCCTATTACCGGAAATGATCTAATATCAATGGGATATAAACCAGGTCCTGAACTAGGCAAAACATTAAACAGAGTTAAGTCTGCCTGGAAGCAAAGTAATTTTACAGCTAACAAAGACGATCTTTTACAAAATTTAAAAGAAGATATTAATCCGACAATGCCCAATTTTGATTATGAATGGCAAGAAGCACAACGCTATCCAGAATTTGAAAAACTTGGTAAGGAAATGTGGATTAAATTAGCTAAACAAGGAAAAATATTTACGTTAACTAAAAAAGATATCAAAGATATACATAATACAGATGCTGGCAATATGGGCAGTTTCAAAAAATTAGAAATAGCTAAACAATTACGAGTGTTAGATAAACTAAAAAAAGGTGAATATGAATTACCTATAGTTGCTATGTATAGCGACGGATGGTTAGAACTAATTGGTGGTAACACCCGTCTTACTGCAATGATGGGTATGGAAGATAAAGCCAAAGTATGGGTATTTAAAGTACCAGATAAAGTTGCAAATTTAGCAGTAAAAGAAAACTTTGCAGATGGTAAGAAAAAAGGAAAAAGCCGTCCAGGGAGAGTAAAACGTTCTGGTGCTAGTTGCAAAGGCTCTGTAACAAGCCTTAGAGCAAAAGCTAAAAAAGCAAGCGGTGAACGTGCTAAAATGTATCATTGGTGTGCTAATATGAAAAGCGGGCGTAAGAAGTAGTAAAACGCATAAATATAACGAAGGTACAACAAATGAAGTTTAGTGATATTATAAAAGAAGAAATAGGTATTGGTGGTATAGGTAGTGGTATGATTGCTGTTGCTCCTGTAGGAGTTGGTGGCATGCAAAAACGTAACCCCGATGGTACTGCTAAAAACGCATTAGATCAAAACAACCTGTTAGGTGGTACAAAAAAGAAGAAAAAGAAGAAAAAACTTAGTGAAAGTGATATACAAAAATTAAAAGACTTAGAACAAGAGTTAAAAAACACAGAGAAAAAAATCCAATCAGGTGATCAAAAATATACAGATCAAGCAACATTTGATGTATTTAAAAAGACTGCTCACACTATATCTGCAATAAATTTTGAGCAAATGGCTTTAGATATGTTCAAAAGATTTGTATCACAAGTTGATCAAGCTATTAAAGACGGAAAATATAGTGCAGAAGACTTACCTAAAATGCAATTAGCTAGAGATAAAATGGCTGCACAAATTCCAGCATTAGAAAAGCATGCTGCTAAAGCAAAGGATAGGGTGCAAAAATATCAACCTTCACCTGAACACGAAGGCATAAATACTATAGCAGAAGGAAAAAAGCCGTGGTTTAAAGACGGTGTTCCGATGTGTAGTAAAGAATGCTGTGGTACTCCTGTTATGGAATGTACTTGTGCAGATGACTGTAAACATTGTAATTGTAGTGAACTTAAAAAATTGATGAAGGAAAATAATATGTCAGAAACAAAGAAAAAAGGTTCTTCAATTAAAGAAGGCTTAGCTGATTTAGCTCAAATAGCTGAACAAGATCATGAAGTTCAGATGGCTAGAGCAGACCTTTATAAAATAGCAAAGTATTCAATAAAACTTCATGAAATGCTGAAAACAGTATCTGAACAAGAAGGCTTAGAAGGATGGGTGCAATCAAAAATTACTAAAGCTGCAGACTACATGGGTAGTGTTTATCATCACTTAGATTATGATATGAAATTCGCAGAAGAGGTTGTATCAGAAAAAGCAGTTAAAGAAGGTGACGGTATCTATCATGATTGTGCAAAAAGTTTTAAACACAAAACATACGGCGAGTGTAAAGTAATCCCAGGAGAACATACTTTATTAGAAGATGGAACTGTAACACACTATGATGCAACATTTACAAGTTGCGGCCAACAATATATTGTAAGGAATGTACCTGTTTCAAAAATGACTGACGTAGTATACGAAGGTCATATGCATGCATCAAAAAAGAAACAAAAAAAGAAATAGGAGATTTCTATGAGTAATGACTTTTATGATATAAGTGCAAAAATGAAAGAATTATTTCCTTCAAATCCAGCCGCTGATAGGGCCGCTTTAACAGAAATGGCCGGCGCACCTATTAAAGAAGAATCACCTATAGAGAATATAAATGAAACTGTATCAGTAAAAAAGGGCAGTATGCCTTTAGATTTAGATTTACAAAGTTTTACAAAACTAGCAGGCATTAACGAATCACAAAAAACAGGTTCCGCAGGACAACTAAAAGGAAAAGATTCTATAGCTAAACAACCTGCTATGACAACTAATAATCCTACAAGAGATAAACTTGTTGGAGATAGTGTTGATAATGATGAAGAAAGCACAGAAGCTATACAAATTGTTCCGACAGACCCAAGTAAACCTTTTGATGAAGCACAGATGCAACTAAAAAGAGGAATGTCACTTGTAGAAGAAGGTTCAAAATTAATCGACGAAGCACAAACCAAAATGCAAGAAATTCAAAAAGACATGATGTCTAATATGCCTACAGAGCATGTTAGTGAATCCACAAAAAATACAATCAAAGAAGAATTACTAGCAAAACTTAAAGCGAGAAAGTAATGCAACTTTTTGAAATTTTCAAAGAGGAAGAGCAAGATAAAAAAGGTTTGGAAATCAAAGAACCTAAAGGTTTAGAGATAGACGAACCTAAAGGCTTGGAAATAGACGCACCAAAAAAAGATGCTCCAACTGGCAAAAATTGGCAAAGTAAAGCACTTAGTAGAGATGCATGGATGTTAATATTTTTCCGTCCTACATTTAGAGACAAATACGGAAAATATGCTAGAGTTCCAGCTAACAAAAAAAGATTAGAGTACTTATATAATAAATTAATAGTAAGACCGCCAGCAGATTATTCACCTAGTATGTTGAGAATGAAAATGAGTTCTCAAGCAGATGTTCAATTACTTGGTAACACTCCTGAAGAAATGACAGCTAATCTTATTCAAAAAATACAACAAACGGTAGGTATTACTATTGGTCCTAGTTGGACTATAAAGAGTTTAAAAGGACAAAAAGTAAAAGATGTTGAATTAGTAAAAGCATTTATAAGAACTATGCAAGAACAAATGCGAGACGATCCTAAATCTGATGATCCAGATCCTACTACTAAGTTTACTCCTTTAACTGTAGAAGAAGCAAATAAAATTGCTGCCAATTTACACAAATACATTACTGACCCTGGAAGTTGGTTTGTTGCAAGTCAAAATCCAGGCGGAGTTCTTGGCGAACTAGAAAAAATTAATACTATTGATGATTATAATCTTGTAAAACAAAAATACAGTGATTATGCAGCAGGTGGCGATTCTTTAGAAGCCGAATTGCAAGAATTAGCAAAAGATAAAGAATATAAAAAAGTAATGCAAAAAGTAGATATGCAGTTACGTAGAATAGGTGTTAATTTAGTTCTAGATAAAACAAGTCCATATAACGTCATACAGGATATAGATATGAAATTAGGTGACGAAGTTACTGCAAGTAATTGGCCTAAACTTTCTTCACAATTAGATAAGTGGAAAGAAAATGAAGATCTTAAAGATATGGTTAAATTTGTCCAGTCTAAAAATGGTAAAAAACTTGCTGAATTGGCAATGCAAGAATTTTTTAGACAACTTAAAAAATTAAACAAAGAGAAGAAAGATTCAGGCACTAAGCCTACAGTAAGAGAAGTAGTAGAATTATACAATAAATATTACTTCAATTATATACGTACTACTGCACAATTTTAGTAATTAATCCGTCCATATTCCACCAAAAATACTTGACATTTCAGTAAGTATCTAGTATACTACAATATAACATCATATCTAACAAGGAGATAATTATGAGTGACCGTACTTACGGTGCAGAAGAAAAAGCTAAACTAGAAAGACTAGTTAATGAAGGCGTAACTGTATTACAAGAAATTGAAGATCTAAATGAAGGTTTAAAAGATACTGTAAAATCAGTTGCAGAAGAATTGGATATCAAACCAAGTCTTATTAATAAAGCAATTAAAATTGCACAAAAAGGTGACTGGGCCGCACATGCTGACGCATTTGATGATCTAGAAACTTTAGTTGTAACTGTTGGTAAGGACAAGTAAATTTGGAAAGAATTATCAAGTTCTTTAAAGAAAGTCATAGACTAAGTCCATTTGCATTTTATTGTGAAATGGCTGAGGCTAGTTTTTTAATTTCTGCAAGTGCAATATTAACATTTACTGTGTTAAATCCAGCAACTAAAATTTTTATTCCTATGTATTTTATCGGATCTATTTTAGGAGTGATCAGTGGAGTTATCAGGCAAGCCGCATTTGTTGTTATTTTGTGTTCTTGGTTTACCTTAATGAATACCATTGCACTTATTAAATTATTTTTGTAGGAGCTCTAATGAGTTATGTAGATGCAATTTTTGATCGTGATGCAGATATTATTAGAGCTGTCGAACGAAAAGATGATAAACGTATATTTACAGAATATCCTGTAAAATATACTTTTTATTATGAGGACCCTCGCGGCAAATATAAAAGTGTATATGGTGATCCTTTAACTAGAGTAGTTTGTAAAACTACAAAAGATTTCCGTAAAGAAGTTGCTATAAACAATTCAAAAAAATTATTTGAAAGTGATATTAATCCTATCTTTCAATGTTTAAGTGAGAATTATCTAAACCAAGATGCTCCAAAATTAAATATTGCATTCTTTGATATTGAGACTGATTTTGATCCTGAACGTGGATTTGCTGATCCTAGTGATCCATTTATGCCAATGACATCTATATCAGTATATCTTCAATGGCTTGAAACAATGGTATGCTTGGCAGTTCCTCCTAAAACACTTACAATGGATCAAGCAAAGAAGACATTAGAAGGCATTGATAACGTAATGTTATTTGAAAAAGAAAGTGAAATGATTGATACTTTCCTAACATTGATTGAAGATGCTGATATACTAAGTGGTTGGAACAGTGAAGGTTATGATATTCCTTACATTATAAACAGAACAAGTCGTGTATTGAGTAAAGACGACACAAGACGTTTTTGTTTATGGGGTCAACTTCCAAAAAAACGTGAGTTTGAAAAATATGGAAAATCAGCTGAAACCTATGACCTAGTAGGTAGAGTACATTTAGATAGTTTAAACTTATATCGTAAATATACATATGAAGAAAGACATAGCTATAGACTTGATGCAATTGGTGAAATTGAAGTTGGTGAAAATAAAGTTCCGTATGAAGGTACTTTGGACCAACTGTACAATAATGACTTTAGAAAGTTCATTGAATACAACATACAAGATACCGCACTACTGGACAAGTTGGACAAAAAATTAAGGTTTATTGACCTTAGTAATGAATTAGCACATGCAAATACTGTTTTGCTACAAACAACTATGGGTGCAGTCGCAGTTACAGAACAAGCTATTGTGAACGAAGCACATCATAGAGGCTTACAAGTTCCTAATCGTAAAAAACGTGATGATGAGAATACACAAGCGGCTGGTGCATATGTTGCATTTCCAAAAAAAGGCTTACACAAATGGATCGGGTCAATGGACTTAAACAGTCTATATCCAAGTGTTATTCGTGCATTGAATATGGCTCCAGAAACAATCATAGGACAAATACGTCCTGAGATGTCAGATGCTCGTGTAACAGAGGACATGAACTTAAAAAAGAAATCATTTGCAGGTAGTTGGGAAGGACGTTTTGCTACAGAAGAATATGATGCAGTAATGGAAAAACGTAAAGATATTGCATTAACTATTGATTTTGAAAACGGACAGACAGAAGTACTAAGTGGTGCAGAGATTTATAAACTAATTTTTGATAGTAATAATCCATGGATGCTTAGTTCTAACGGTACAATCTTTACAACTGAATTCGAAGGTGTTATTCCTGGTATTTTGAAACGTTGGTACAGTGAACGTAAGGAATTACAAGCACAACTTAAAAAAGCAAAAGATGCAGGGAATGATATTGAAATTGAATATTGGGATAAACGCCAACTAGTTAAAAAAATTAATTTAAACAGTTTGTATGGTGCTATACTTAATCCTGGATGTAGATTTTTTGATAAACGTATTGGTCAATCAACAACACTTTCTGGTAGAACTATTGTAAAGCATATGAGTGCAGAAGTAAACAAAGTTATTACTGGTACTTATGACCATGTCGGTGAAGCAATGATTTATGGTGATACTGATTCTTGTTATTTTAGTGCATATCCAATACTTAAAAATGATATTGAAGCAGGTAAAATTCCTTGGTCAAAAGATAATGTAATTACACTATACGATCAAGTAAGTGAAGCGGCTAATTCTACATTTGAAAAATTTATGTTACAAGCATTTCACTGTCCAAAAAGTCGATCGGACGTTATTGCCGCAGGTCGAGAGATTGTTGCTGAAAGCGGATTATATATCACTAAAAAACGTTATGCGGCACTAGTATATGATGTAGAAGGTTTTAGAAGTGACGTTGAGGGTAAGCCTGGAAAAGTAAAAGCAATGGGATTAGACTTGCGTAGATCAGATACACCTGTGTTTATGCAAGAATTTCTAAGCGAATTACTGCTAATGGTACTTACAAATGCACCCCAAGAAGATGTTCTTGAACGTATTACTGTTTTCCGCAAAGAATTTGAAGGAAGGCCTGGTTGGGAAAAAGGTTCACCTAAACGTGCAAACAAAATTGGTCATTATCAACGTCTAGAAGAAAAGCAAGGAAAAGCAAACATGCCCGGGCATGTTAGAGCAAGTATAAACTGGAATACACTTAAACGTATGAATGGCGACAAATATTCTCAAGAGATTGTAGATGGTATGAAAGTTATTGTTTGTAAACTAAAACAAAATCCTTTAGGATATACTAGTGTTGCTTATCCTACGGATGAATTACATATTCCAGAATGGTTTAAAGAATTGCCGTTTGATGATGCGGCAATGGCAGAAACAATTATAGATAATAAACTTGGTAACTTAATTGGTGTGCTAAACTATCCATTAGAGGATACAAAGCAACATAATACTTTTAACAGTCTATTTGACTTTGGAGGATAAATGATTAAAAAACATATAAACAGTAAATTACATTGGACTACTGAAATAAGCGAAAAAGGTTTATTAGCAGTTATTGGTGCATTAACAATGGTCGCTGCTGGTTTAGATATCTATGATATGGTTGTTATACATATGAAAATAGAACTTGCAGACTTATTTCTTTTGTTCATTTATGCTGAAATAATTGGAATGGTTGGGGCATTTTATGCAAGTAACAGAATACCTGTAACATTACCTATCGTTATTGCTATTACTGCATTGTGTAGACTAATTGTATTGAATAGTAAAGATGCTGATCCTTGGTTACTTGTAGCTGAAGCAACTGCAATACTTGTTTTAGCAGGTGCGGCTTATTTAATGAGTCTTAAAGATAAACTTAGCCTGGAAAAGGAAAAATTACGTAAATGAAAGTAGGATTTACTTGTTCAACATTTGACTTACTTCATGCCGGACATGTAATAATGTTACGTGAAGCAAAAGAACATTGCGATTATCTAATTTGTGGATTACAAGTTGATCCAAGTTTAGATAGAGCTGAAAAAAATGCACCTATACAAACTGTAGTAGAACGTTACACACAATTAAAAGGAATAGAGTATGTGGATGAAATAATCCCATACGGTACAGAAGCTGACTTGGAAGATATACTAAGTATGTATCCAATTGATATTAGGGTATTAGGAGAAGAATACCGCGACAAGGATTTTACAGGTAAAGATATTTGCCGCAAACGTGATATAGAATTACATTTTAACAAGAGAGATCATAGATTTAGTAGTAG
>MDSV01095387.1_pt1 | contig 21176 bp, 17 predicted proteins | sample 810851 | NCBI WGS metagenome assembly MDSV01 (sample SAMN05326640, study PRJNA326480) | marine metagenome | isolation source: seawater | place: Atlantic Ocean: North East | collected 2012 | reverse complement strand
ATCAATATGACACTACGCAAAAAGAAGATTACTACGAATCGTAGTATGATTAAACGAACATTCCTTAAGGAAGGAATCACAAGGTCATCAGACCTTGCACTACAAAATACAAGAGACCTTATCGAGATTATCAAGTGGAATCATCAAAATGATTTCAAACTATTTCGTATGACTTCTGATTTAGTCCCTTGGGCATCAGAGTTTTCTCTTAGTTCAATGCCTGACTATCGTAAGATATCTACACTTCTTCAAGGTGCAGGAAGGTTGGCTGAAAAGTATGGTCAACGAATTACATCACATCCTGGTCCATTCAATGTTCTTGTGTCACCAAGTGACCGAGTGGTAAATAATACTATCAGAGACTTGTCTATTCATGGTGAGATATTTGACCTGATGGGATTGTCTCGTACTCCTTATAACAAAATCAACATACATTGTAATGGTGTCTATGGTGATAAGATGTCTGCTATGGATAGATTCTGTAAGAACTTCGAGAGGTTGCCTGAATCAGTACAGACAAGACTTACTGTTGAGAATGATGATAAGGGTAGTATGTATTCAGTAAAAGACTTAATGTATATACACGAAAGAATTGGTATTCCTATTGTCTTTGATTATCACCACCATAATTTTAATACAGGTGGATTAACAGAACAAGAAGCATTAGAGTTGGCGATGTCAACTTGGGGAGATATCAAACCTATTGTACATTACTCTGAATCAAGAACACTTGAAGATGAGACTGCTAGAGCTAATGCACATTCAGATTATTTGTATTCTGAAATTAAAACTTATGGTCATAATCTTGATATTGTGGTCGAAGCTAAAGCAAAAGAACTGACAGTTCTAAATTATCTTTCCAATTTTAGTAGACACTAAAAGGCACAACTATGGGGAAAGCTTGTTTTTATTTGTTTTATTATTTTTACTTTTGATATTTATAGAGTACTTAAGTACAGGTGAAGCTTAGCGACTTAGCGACTTTGTCTTATATAAGTATAGATTTAAAAGTTAGTAAAATCAATTTTTAGGAAAAAATATGAAAAAACTTTTCAACAGGTCAAATGGGTTTATCCTATTAATGATTATCAGTACCTTTTCAGTTGCAGGTTCTGCAGCATATTATTCAGTATATGGATTAAGTTCTTTATTCGCTGGAGCTAGGTTTGAAGTCATCATTATGGCAGGCGCATTAGAAGTAGCAAAACTTGTTACCGCATCATATCTACATAACAACTGGAAAAAAGCAGGTTGGATGAAATGGTATCTAACATTGGCAGTTGGTATATTGATGGTGATTACATCATTAGGGATTTATGGATTCTTAACATCAGCATATCAGACAACGGCAGACCAATTAGGTGTGGTAGAAAAACAAGTAAAAGTAATTGAGTTAAAAAAAGACCGATTCCAAGAACAACTTGATTATTACAATATAGAAAAAAGTAATTTAACAAAATCAATTCTCGATTTAAGAAATGGTATATCTAATAATGTAATACAATATACCGATACATTAGGTAATTTAATTACAACTCAATCATCTTCAACAAGAAGATTGTTAACGAGTCAATTAAATACTGCAGTAGAAACAAGAACAAATGTAAGTGTTAAACTTGAACAATTAACAGACTCCATAACAAAACTTGAATTACAAGTATTAGACATTGAATCTAATAATGAGGTGGCGGCTGAGATAGGACCACTTAGATATATGTCGGAGTTAACTAAAAAACCAATGAATGTAATTGTGAATTGGTTTACTTTATTAATAGTATTTGTTTTTGACCCATTAGCAATCGCTATGGTAATTGCATTAAACAAATTAATAGGAAGACATGATGACAACGATACAAACAATATTATTTCTAACAGGATTGGTGGGAATAATTCTGATAGTAATTCTGATGAATCCATTATTGAAGAAGATGGGAATGAGATATCAGAACTCACTACAAGCGTGGACGCTAATAGAAGAGAAGAAACAGAACTTGAGCAAGAAGAAGTACAAGAAGTTTTGGAAGAGGATAAAAAAGAATCACAAGTAAGAACCTTTGATGACAATGAAAAGGTTAGATTTATACCAAATGAAAATGCAAAAGAATTATATGGTGAAAACAAACCACCTGTAATTAAAAAAGTACCATCTATAAAGGTAACTAAAGGTACTGCAAAAACTGCTGCATGGAAAAAGTCTTAAATATTTGGATATCTAATTTTTTATTTGTATATTAGTATAAATTATAACTAAAGACATGGACGAATTATACGGAAACGAGACAACATCAAGTTCAGAAGAACTCGATGTTAGATATGAGAAAGAGTTAAGTGAGGCTGAAAGAAAACAAAAATCAGAAGCAGCTGACAAAGACCCTGACAGAAAACACTTTAGACATTTTGATTATGGAATAGACACTCAAGATAATGTTATTATTATAGAAGGTGAAATCCAATCTGGTATGACATTTGATGTTATATCAAAATCAAGATTACTAAACAAACTTAATGGTGGTGATGTTAAGACATTCAATATCTTATTGAATACACCAGGCGGTGATGTTATTGAAACCCTTGGTCTCATTGACTTCATTAGGTCTCAGAAAAAAGCAGGTATTAAATACAATATCATTGTAAGAGGAGCTGCGATGTCCGCAGGAGCATTATTACTGGCGTGTGGAACAGGTACTCGAATGGCGTCCAAACATTCTAAAATTATGGTACACCAATTGTCTACGGTAGTAGTAGGTAAATTAAGTGATGTAAAATCCAACGCTAAATTTAGTGAAGAATTGGAGAGTGATTGTAATGAACTTATGGCTGAATGTACAAATAAGGACAAAGCACATTGGGAGAGTATATCATCAAATGATTACTTTATCTCATCAGAACAAGCATTAGAACTTGGAATAATAGACAAAATAATATAAAATGACAAACTTTTTTACGGCAGAAGAATTAGTAAGTAATTACGAAAAATTTAGAAAACTAATTAACCAAACATTTACAGGCGAAAGATTAGAATCACTAAACAAAATGTATGACCATTTTGAAGAGAGAATAATTTATACTCCTGCATCATCGGTTGAACACTATCACAATGCATTCCCTGGTGGATACATTGACCACATACTTAGAGTAACAAGAAACGCTCTTGGTATATATGACCAACAAGAAAAGTGGGGTCTTGATTTAGATAACCTTTCTAAAGAGTCTGTTATATTTACATCGTTACACCACGACTTAGGTAAACTTGGTTCGGTTGACGAAGACCACTATATAAAAAATGATTCTGAATGGCATGTAAAAAATCAAGGTAAGATTTATAAAACAAATCCAAACCTAAACTACATGGACCATAGTCTTAGAAGTTTTTATCTTCTAAATCATTTTGGTGTTAAGTGTAGTGAAGAGGAGTGGATAGGAATACAACTTACAGACGGGTTGTATGATGAGTCTAATAAAAGATACTACATAACTTTTAATAAAGACCAAACCCTTAAAACACCTCTACCTCATATCATGCATCAAGCAGATATCAATGCAGCCCGATATGAGTATGAAAGATGGCAAAAAGAAATGGCTCCAGTAAAGTCAACTCGTAATCCAAATGGAAGACCATCTAACAAAGGAAAATTGTCAGACACTTTTAACACTTCTAAAACATCAACAGAAGATACTAAAAAAGTATTTGACGCATTTAAAGATATCGTAGAAGATTAATATTATGGTACAAACAATTATTATACTATCTTTAACAACATTGGTATTTGGCTTTACCACTTGGAACTTACTAAGAAAGAATGAAGCTACTGAAGATGTTGTGGAAGAACAAGAACAAACAATTTCAGATTTTGCAAAGTTAGTAGATGACTCAATGGCAAAAATGAAAGAGTTAGATACAAAGGGTGCATTCGAAAGTGACGATGAAACTGGATTTGTATTTAAACAATTATATTCAATCATAGAAAAACTTGAAAGTTATTATGCCGAGGAAACGAAGGAAAAGGAGTAAAAGGTATTTCACAAAGATTACTGAAATAGCTATAAACGCATATAATGGTATCGATGATTATAAATTAAAAAACAGAATTTATAATAGATTCATACATTATCCGTTTGACAAATTAGCAGAAAATGTAATTCACACATACAAGACATATTATTTCGATGTCCCATATGATGATGTTAAAGCTAATGTTGTTGCGTTCCTAAATCAAAAGATTCATAAATTCAATGGAGCTAATGGTAGGGCGTTTTCTTATTTTACGGTAGTAGCAAGAAACTACTTATTCAACGAGAATAATCAGAACTACCAAAGAATGAAACAAAAAACTGAAGTAAAACATATTGATACTTCAAGAGATATAGGTAATGAAGTTTATGACAAAGAATTAAAAGAATCAATAGCAGACTTTTTTGATTACTATGTCAGATATGTTGATGCAAATTTATATAAATTATTTGCCAAGGATAGAGAACAGAAAATCGCAGACTCAGTTACAGAGTTATTTAGAACAAGACATGACCTATATTCTTACAACAAAAAGGCACTCTACATACTTATTAGAGAGAGGACAGGTGTTCAGACTCAATATATTACAAAAGTAATTGGAAAGTTAAAAAATGTATATAAAGAGTTGTATGTCGATTTTGTCAATAAAGGACACTTGGAAATAAATCATAGAATAGAGGAATTCAATGACCAAAGACGATGAAATATTTAAAGGTAAATCTTTTTCAGATGTAATGGCTGACATTTATTCTAATCAGAAAAAGAAAGACCGACAAATTAAACTACTGATAGCTCAATTAGAACCAATGGTAAAGAATCTAAATGACGCATCAGTTGTTGTACCCTTAATTAAAGAATATCTTGACATCTCTGTTAGAAATGATGACGCATTAATAAAACTTGCGGCAATTGTTCAAAGGATGATGAAAGATAATAATACCGATGGTGGTAACTATATGTTGTCAGATGAAGAAAAAAGACAACTTATGGATGCAATCGAAGAAGTCGAACAAGACTTACCAAAAGAAGAAATAGGAGACGAGTAATGGCTACAGGCCTCGTAACAGAAGTAAAACTACAAGACTCTGATACTGATTTACTTTATTCAATCAAAGTAAATGTTAATAGTTCAGCAGGTCGTACTGTAATTGAAAAAACAGCATATCCCTTAGACACCAATATAAAAAAGGTGCCTGTTGTTGGTGAGATGGTATACATTATTAATGAAAGAGGTCCTGAATCTAATGCATTAGCAAATAGGTCAAGACTGTATTATGTAACTCCACTTTCCCTACAACGAAATATAAACCACAACGCATTACCAAAGGGTTTTGTACAATTAGATGGTAGTGGTGCAAATTCAGGAGACTATGCAGCTGCATCCGCAGGTAATCCAAACGCAAGTTCTACAAAACCATTTAACTTCGAATTTGGGTTTGAAGAAGTTGCTGGTGTATCTTCAATACAACCATTTAGTGGTGATGTAATTGTTGAAGGTAGATTCGGACAATCAATCAGACTTGGATATACACCATCAGGAGCTAATACAACTCAAAATCCAAGTTGGAAGGGTGATTCAACATCACCAATTACTATAATTAGAAATACTCAAAACTCAAGTGGGTGGAATAAATATGTGATAGAAGAAGTTGATGATGACGATACATCGTTATACATGACATCTAAACAAAAGATATCACTAAGTCAAGCACATCCATTTTCGTTAGGAGTAAAACCTGCTAACCTATGGGGTGACCCACAATTTATGGTTAACTCTGATAGAGTTCTATTGAACGCCAAATCAGATAGAGTTATACTCGCAGGAACGGCAGATGTAAACATATCAACTCCTGCATGGAAAGCCGCAATGGATAATATGTTTACTCAAATCGATGAAATCAAAAACGAACTCAATGCATTGAATAATGCAGTTAGTGGATTCGCAACTTCTGGAGCTCTTGGAAATGTATGTTCACCGCCAGGTGTACCGAATGGACCATTACTTGGAGCAGGTGGTCAATTGAAGGGACAATGTACAGGAATCCAAGCTAGAATAGCAAATATAACGACAGAGTTAAATTTAATGAAAAATTAATTAAAATAAAACTATTTATTACTATGGACACTAATAAATTTGTAAAAGCAATACAAACACTTATAAAAGAAGAGGTAAGAAAACAAGTAGCAAGTGAGAAGCTTGCTATTCGTGAATCTATCATTCAAGAAATGAATACACCTCAACCAACAAAAAAGGTTAAGAAACCTAAAGTAAAATTTAAAGGTGGGAAATTTTCCGACCTATTAAACGAAACAGTTGACCATTGGCCAACTATGGGTGGTGGAACTTTGACTGCAAACAACGCACAAGGTATGAACCGAGATGCGATGTCATCTATGATGGGAATTAATCGACCATCATCACCATCCTCAATGATACCAACAAAAGACTCTGATGGTAGAGCAGTTGATATGAACGCAGTCATGAACTCTGGTGTAGGAAACGCATTAACGAAAGACTACTCAGGTTTGATGAAAGCAATAAACAAGAAGAAGGGTAGAGTATAATGGCTACAAGACCTACGAAAAAAATAAATCCATTAGATTTAAAAAAGAATACGGCGATTGGTGTACCTTTTCCGTTAGGTGGGACACCTATATTTCGTAGTACAATGACGACTGAAGAACAGGCGTTGTCGAATTTAAAAAACCTATTACTTACACGAAAGGGTGAAAGACCATTTCAACCTTTATTTGGAACTGACCTTCCATCGTTTCTTTTTGAAAACATAACAGACGAGTTAATGAATAAATTAAAATCTGGACTCGAAAAAGATATTAAGTTTTGGTTACCTTATATAAAAATGAAAGAAATTACAGTAGACACTTTATACGATGACAATAGAGTAAACTTTTCTTTTTCATTTTCAGTAGGGGAAACTGGAGCAAACACAATAATTATATTAGGGATAGACGAACAAGGTGGTCTATCAATAGCATAGGGTAATCGGATATGGCAGACAAAATTAAAAAAGATGTTAAGTTAATAGGAAGAGAGTTTGGCTCTATAAGACAAAATCTTGTAGACTTTACAAAAACCTATTTCCCACAAACATTTAACGACTTCAATGAGTCTTCACCAGGTATGATGATGTTAGAATTATCTTCATATGTTGGGGATGTGCTTTCTTATTATACTGATGTCCAACTTAGGGAATCTATATTAGAACAAGCACAAGAAAAGAAAAACATATTTGCTATATCACAAGCATATGGTTATAAACCAAAATTAAATATACCCGCTACAACGAACATGGCAATCTTTCAATTAGTACCAGCAATTGGTAGTGGTGCTAGTGTAAGACCCGATTGGAGATACGCTCTAAACATAAAAGAGGGTGCAAAGATAACTGCAGAATCAAATGGTGATATTGAATTTAGTACAAATCAAAAAGTTAGATTTGCTTACTCATCTTCATTTGACCCAACAGAAGTTTCAGTATACCAAGTGGATGACAATACAAATCTACCTGTTAAATACCTTTTAAAGAAATATGTACAAGCTACGAGTGGTAAAGAAAAGAAACAAGAATTTGTTTTTGGAACACCAAAAATTTATGACAAGGTAAAAATAGCTGACGAAGATGGTCTTATTGATGTAATCAAAATAACTGATGACGATGGGGAATCTTGGACTAAGGTAGATTACCTTGGGCAAGATACTGTTTTTGAAGAAAGTCCAAATACAGATGAGTACTCAATAAAATATTCTGCATTCAGTAATGAAACACCTGCATTATTAAAAATGAAAAAAGTTCCAAAAAGATACATTACAAGAATAACCGATGATGGTGAAATTGCAGTACAATTTGGAGCAGGAGTTTCGGCAAATGCAGATGAAGAACTATTACCAAATCCAGATAATGTGGGTTCTGCATTATATAACGCAACTGGTAATCTAAACCAAGGATTAGACCCATCTAACTTTTTATATACAAAATCATATGGAATAGCACCTGCAAATCAAACATTGACCATAACTTACAGAGTAGGGTTGGGTGTTATCGATAATGTCATCGCAGGTGATTTAAACCAACTCGGAGAAGTTGAAATTGAAACAACAGGTATAGGATTAGACTCGGCGTTATTTGGTGAGATTAAACAATCGTTAGCAGTAACAAACGAAAGACCTGCAACTGGTGGTAAGTTTGAAGAAGAACTTGAAGAGGTAAGAGAGAATGCAAAAGCATACTTTAGTGCACAAAATAGAAATGTTACACGAGAAGATTATTTAGTAAGAGCATACGCACTACCACCACAATTTGGTTCTATTGCAAAAGCATTTGTAGCTCCTGACTTTCAAATTAAAACTGTACTCGATGACGGACAGGCAGCACAAGCAGGAATACCAACAACAGATATAAGTGTTACGAATCAATTAGCAATAAATTATTATTGTTTAGGATATGATTCAAACAAAAAGTTAACAGTTTTAAACGCCGCTACTAAAAACAATTTAAGAAATTATTTATCTTATTACAGAATACTAACAGACGCAATCAATATAAAAGATGGTTATATTGTTAACATCGGAGTTGACTTTGAACTTGTAGTTAAACCAAACTATAATTCTAATGATGTCCTTTTAAAATGTATTCAAAAGATAAAAGATTATTTTGAAGTTTCAAAAAGAAGTATTAATCAACCCATATTATTATCTGATGTATATGTGATGTTAGATGAAGTAGATGGTGTTCAAAGTGTTGTTAGACCTGACAAGGATGGTATCGGTGGATTACAAATCACCAACAAGTATGGTGGAACTTATTCAAATAAGAGATATGACATGAAAGGTGCAGAACGAAATGGTGTAGTTTATCCACCAAGAGACCCTTCTATATTTGAAATAAAATATCCAGACCAAGACATTCGAGGAAGAGTAGTACCACTATTTTAAAGGTTAAAATATGATTTATAGAATATACGCAAATAAAGATACTACAATTTACGAAGACTCAAATCGTAAAGCTCAGAATACAGGTAAAGACCAGATTCTTGAGGTAAGTAAATTATACGACCCATCTAATACTAACCTATTAGGAAATAGTAGGGCGTTGATTTCGTTTGACCTAACGGACATTTCGAAGTCAGTTTCAGACGGGACAATAACATCACCTGAATATAGGTTACGATTAGAAAATGTAGAATCAACAGAGATACAAGAAAACTTTGACTTATTCGTATACCCAATCAAAGAATCTTGGGTTGAGGGATTAGGACAAGAAGGAGACACACCACATCACGAAGAAGGTTGTACTTGGGAATCACCAAGTTCAGGACCTTGGAATGTAACAGGTGCATTAGTCGGTGAGGCAAGAGACTCAAGTTTAATAAACTCATTAGTATCTTCAATCGACTTTGTATCAGGTCTTGGTGGGTTTGAATTAGTAGATAAAATTAACGGAACAAATGGTGACGAACCATTGTTATTTGTTTCAGGTGGTAGAATGGCAATGTCGGCATCTTCATTTAGTGGTGGTACTGCAAACCTATCAGCGTCTTTAGATGTAGGGTCAATATATAAAGTAGAATTTGATTTTAATAGAGAGACTTTATCAGGCGTTGATTTTAATGTAATAAACCCTGCAGGAGATTTATTAAATAATGATATTACAGGATTCCAAGAATCACTAACATCAACCGCAACATATAAAATGGCATTTACGGCAAGTGCTTCTGGACTTCATAAATTACAATTCTCATACTTTGATAACAACGGAGACGATGGGTCAGCAGGTTCTATTGACAACTTTTTGTTTTTCAAACACGAAGACCAAACTTCATTGGTGTTTGACCAATTTTCTGTAAATGTAAACGGATTACCATCCACATACTTCCTTAATGAAGGATTGGCTAATAGTTCAGGAGTTACAGGTTCGGCATTTATTTCTAATGAAAAACTAAATATTAGTTCATCAGACAATGGTGGTGCAACTTTAAATAGAAAATTTGATTTACAAGAAAATAGAAACTATACGGCCAGTTTTGCAATAGATACAGGAAGTTTCCCAAGAGTAAACGCAGAGGGACAATCATTGGGTGTTGAGTTTACAATACAAACACCAACTGGTAGATTAGTAGATGTAAATGATTTTGATAACTCATTAAGATATATTACATCAAGTTATACCCCATCTATAAAATTCCAAGCAAGAGAAACAGGCGAACACTTATTTAGATGGACCTACTTTGCAAGTGGAAGTTCAATCCAATCAAGTGGTTCAATAGATAACTTTAAAATAGAATCGACAGACCACGATTTAACAGGGTCGGCATTTACCGATACCTTGTGGGAAGCGTCATTCGTTAAGACATCGGGTGGTGGAACATGGTTCACATCATCATTTAGTGCAGGCACACATTATAAACAATCTTTTACAAAAGCAACTAATAATTTAGATGTACCCGTTACGGAATATGTAAAAGAAATGATAGACGGAACACGAACTAACAATGGACTTATTATTAAAAAGTCTAATGACGATGAAGGTTCTGAAACTAAGTTTGGTTCAATCAAATTCTTTTCAACAGATACTCACACAATTTATCCTCCTGTACTTGAAACAAGATGGGACGATTCAACATTTGTAACAGGGTCTCTTGACGCATTAACAGGCGATGATAGTATTTTATATATTAAGAATCTATCAACAGAATATAAAGAAAGTTCTAAAACTAAAATTAGAGTTTTTGGTAGAGAAAGATATCCATCGAGAAGTTTTTCTTCAACACCACTAAAAACAATAAAGTACTTACCGAGTACTACATACTTTTCAGTAGTAGATTCTCAGACAGAACAAGTTATCATTCCATTCGATACAAACTACACAAAGTTAAGTTGTGACGCAAATGGTAACTATTTTAACTTTTGGTTCAACGCATTACAACCTGAAAGATTTTACAAATTTTGTTTTAGAGTTGACCAAGGAGATAATATAAAATATTACGATGACAACTTTTACTTTAAGGTAGTTAGATAATGGCAATAAGAAATATAAATAGGAATGTCAGAGGACAGATAGTTTCATATCCAATCGCAGAAGAGGGTGTGTCGTATGGTAATGTCTACTTTGTAGATAAAGATGATGGTTCACAAACCAAAGCAGCCAGATACGCAGTTGCGGATATTGTAAACAACTTTGATATTGAAATAAAAGAATTAAGCTTTCCACAACGAAACATAGTTCCAAACCAACTTGTTCAACAAAGAGCTAGAATGGGAGCAGAACTTGGTTCAATCTATTTGGATAATCCATTTACAACAATTATGGGGAATAATGAAATTCCATGGCCACCAATCGCAACACTATCAGATGGAACTCTTTTAGCAAGTGGATACGGATTACCAGGTGACCAATACCCAACACCACAACCTATTGATGAAGGTGAACAGATACAAGAAGGTTCAGGACAAGGAAATCAAGGTGGTGGTGGAAATGCAAATACTGGCGGCGGTGGTTCTGGCACCGGTGGTAATAGTCAAGGATATTTAGATTCTGATTCATCCGCAGGTGGTGGAACGATGACTGGTGGAATATTTGGATTAGGCGGTGGAGACGGATACGGAGATAAAATTATCTGTAACGAACTTTACAGACAAGGATTCTTATCAGAAGAGATGTGGGACGCTGATGAAAGATATGGCGCAATGATGTTTGAAAAAGACCCTAAATTGATAATCGGATATCAGATGTGGGCAAGAAGTGTTGTTAAGTTTATGAAAAAGAAACCAGAATACTCTAAACTATCTTATTGGTTCTTTAAACCTTGGACAGAGTACATGGCATACAAAATGGGTGTTATTGAAAAACCATCACTTTTAGGAAAACTAACAAACTGGATAGGAACTCAGTTCTCTTATATGGTATTTAATTTATATGACGGACAAAAATTATTAGACAGATATAATCAACGATTAACGGCGTAACATAAAATGTTTTATTTTAAAATAGGAAATATAGAAACAACGACACCATGGAAAAGACCAAGGTACGATAAGTTTAAAGGTTGGTGGAACGCACTCAATAAAGAAGTTGACCTATCAGACTTTAAAGTTTATTTGGTAGGCGCATTTGCAGAAAATGTATATGGAGCAAACATACCAACTATGGATGTTGATATTGTTTTAAGAAACGAAGTTAAAGATTATAATAAATTAAAAAATATTTTAGATACGGCAATGGTTTTAGGATTTGAAAGACAAATGTTTATTGATATCAAATGGTCAAACGAAGCATTATGGCAAGACCACCTTGGTCTTAGAAAAAAATGTGAACGACCATCTAAAAAACATAATAAGTTTAAAAGAATTAAAAATCATAACAAAAGTTTAAAAACTTTTAATGGTGTTACTTTACAAGAAAGAGTAATGCCACCAAACTTAAATGTAACTGAGTTAGTTAATGGTTTATATGAAATAGAGGGGTTTGATTATTATACAACTTCTAAGGTTAAGAAAAGAATGAGAGATAATATTTATAACGGTAAGTTTTTGGATTTAAAGAATGGCATTAGATAGATTTTACAATCAAGATGAGGTTTTAGGAAAACAGGCAGTTTACGGCCAGATTTTCGACAACGCCGACCAAGGGTTACTTGACGCAGGTCAGATTAGAGTGCCTCTTAGAACTCCAGATATTGTAGGAATTGCCGGAACAACAACTGCAGTTGTAGAAAAACACTACTACGCAGGTTCTTCATTAGTTGCAAGCCAAACTTCCCCTTACGAAAAAATTGGTGATGAAATAAATGGTTATACTATTTTTGTAAAACCAGAACAAGATGTTAGGGATGCAGGTTTCAATCAAGGAACATACAATATAGTTTATAACTTTATTCACAAATTACCAAATGTAAAAATTACAGAGATATCAGGAGACAGAACTGAAATTAAAGTTGCAGCTCCAAACGCTTCATACACAGATGGTCTTGCAGCATTTGCACAACTTTTTAATAAAAATACTCCAAATCTAAATAATTCATTTGTAGACCCAAGTGACACTTACGCCCCACTAATGGTTAATCTTGGTGGCAACGAATTAATACCAATCATCAACGCAAGATTTGATGGTCAAATAATTGGACAAGAACAAGGATATTTACCATACCCTCCAGGTGATACACCAGGGTCAATTTGGTTTCCAGTTTCATCAAACGGATTGGAAGCATCGTTAAATCTACAAGGTGAAAGTGAATTTAATACATTTACTGAAGTTATTGTTACTAAAAAAACACCACAATCATACCCTGCAGGAACTAATGCATGGCATTTTGAGGTTACTGGACAATTTGATGAGTTTAAAGTAAAACAAAATCCTGACACTACTTTAAGTTGGGTACGAAAGTTTTCTTTAGGGGCCGTAAATGTATCAGGGTCGTTACCATTAGATGTTACTCAAGAAGGAATGCGTTCATCAGTAGAATTAGCAGGTACATGGAATAATGGAAGTCCAGGTGGTGGTATTGGAGTACCATTAAATCCACCAAATACTTGGGGTATGCGATACGATAAACTGAATCTCAATGTACAATCGGTAGATGAGGCTATTATAAAGTTATACACACCGCTTGCAGATAATGTTAGTATTAATGATACAATTGAGATATCCGCACAACTTCAAAAGTCTTACATAGAAAAGGTTATACTATTTAGAGAATTAGCCGAAGATACTACTGGTTTCTTTTCTACACCAAACTTTAATATAGACTTAGATGAAAACAAAGGTAGTAGTGGTGACTTTGAAACATGGACATCATTATTAGATTCAGGTGCACCAACACAACAAAAAATTATCGACAGATACTTTAGTGGTTCTCTTGGAAATATAAAATTAAATATAGATTACTCTAACTTTAAAAACTTCGTAAACTTTTCATCAGCAGAAGAACGAGTAGAAAACTTTTACTACAAACTACAAAGAGTCGAGGCATTCGACAGAAGAGTCGGTGTATTAGAAAGTGTTAGTGGTAGTGAAGCATTGACAAACATATCTTCATCTAAACGAAGGAAAGAAGAACTTATAGGTACATTTGATGATTTCGAATATTGGTTGTATTACAACCACGAGGCACAGATTTACAGTCACTACTCCTCTTCAGACTTTATAATTAATCCATATCCAAAATCAAATAGGAATCCTGATGTACTTTATCATAGTACTTCAAGTAATGGATTGGCGTGGAAAGCTGAAACTATTGCAAGTGCATCGTTATACGACCAACAGAACCCATCTAAACTAAGAAGTATAATTCCTGTAAACATAAATGACGACAAACTCAATGAAGAGTATAGAATCTTTGTAGATATGTTGGGACAACATTTTGATATATCTTGGAATTATATAAAATCATTGACAACAATTAATGAAAGAGAAGAACACCCAAAAGATGGATTGGCAAATGACTTAATTGATATAATAGCAAACTCATTTGGTTGGAAACTTTTCAACGGATACTCAGACCAAGGACTATGGCAATATGAATTTGGTGTAGACCAAAACGGAACACCACAACAATCAGGTTCATTATATTCTAAACCAACAAAAGAAATAGTACAAGAAACTTGGAGACGATTATTAAATAATGTTCCAGGTATTTACAAATCAAAAGGTACTGCTAGGTCATTTAAAACATTAATATCTTCTTATGGTATTCCAAGTTCATTCCTTAAGATTAGAGAATATGGTGGTCCACGAGTTAAAGATGACAAAAATACTTATGAACATGACAGATATGTTTATAAACTACAATTGGATGCAGCTAACAATAGTTCTCATATTTGGGATACGATTAATAACATTAGACCTAAAACAATTGAGTATGTTGGTAAATTGCCACAAAAAAATCATACTGTATTTTCATTGAAACAAAAAGATGGTGGGGACATAAGTCTTCATTGGGATTGGGTACAATCAACAAGCAAGGCTAGAATTAGACTTAGAGGTGGCTCTCCTGTAATATCAGTAGCTTCAGACTACTTCCCATACAAACAACAACGAGATGTTGTTATAGGATTTTCATCCGCATCGGGTGGATATCACTTAGGAGCTACATATGTAGATGATTATGGTGATGTATTAGTTCACGCAACTGCGTCAACAAATTCTGCAAATTGGGATTACATTTGGAATTCAAGTGGGTCTTCAGACGCTAACAAATTCATAGCACCTGGTGCAGGGACAACATCAACTGCAAGTATTCAAGAGATTAGATATTACAAAACAAAATTATCATCTGAGGTTCTCGAAGGACACGCAGCAAATAGAGAAGCATATTATTCTGATGACAATACAACAGACTTAGACTTAGACACTTCATATGAAAATGTTCTTTATAGAATATTCCCTGATAGTGTATTTAATAAGGTTAGTGGTTCTATTCAATCAAGACATCCTAACCAACACTTTACATCTTCTGATAGAGGATTCATATTATCAGCATCATATGCAGCTGGTCAACCAGACAATCTTTCTGGCGAAGTTGACACATATTTTGTATCAATACCATCGGTAGGCGCCTTAAACCTTAGTAATAATAAAGTAAGGATAGAGTCATCGTCATTACGAGGACCACTACAACCACAAATATCAAATGAGGTTAGTCAGTATGACAGAGCTCCAAATGACTCAAACTTATTAGGAACTTATTTTTCAACTACCGATACTGTAAACTTTGACATATATGCATCTGAAGGATATTTTGAAGTAGACGATTTAATTGGTGATACCGATGTTAGAAATATTGACGGATATGATTTATTAGATTTTAGAGCAAGAAACTATTTCCAAAAATATAATAGAGGAACTGCTCTTAATATTATAATAGGAATGTTATCAAGATATGATATGTCAATTTTTGATAGCATGAAACAACTTGTACCTGCAAGAGCAGATTGGCATAAAGGTATAATGATTGAACCTCATGTCTTTGAAAGAAACAATTACAAGAGACCAGATAATATTGATTATACACAACATCAATTTGAGGCACCTGGAATCGGTGTATTGGAAACGATATCAGGTTCATACTTAACTTATACAAGTAGTATTGAAAGAGACCCATATAAACCATCTATATACAAGTTTACCGACCTCGCATTTTTTAATACCGCATCAGGTAACTATGATACACGCACAAATGGTTATTGGGAATACTCACCAACTGGTTCAACGGTTCTTGACGCAAGACTTTCTAAACACGCATTAGAACCAAAGTATTTTTATTCAAATGATATTAGTGCATCGTTAGGAATTACATTTGCATCTTCTGCATCACTCAACTTCGCAAGAATACAAGATGACAGATTAACAGGCAATTTAAGAAACTTATTTTATGATGGTTGTAAAATATCAAGTGATTCATTAACAACCAATTCACCTGATACACCTGATAATTCTCCTGTGGTTGAAATAACTCAAGTAGAATCAGATGTATTAGTATACAATACTGATGATGTAGTTAAGGGTGATGAAGTTAAAGGTGACTTGCCTGATAAGTTAATTAGAATTGATGACCCAGAGACATTAGTATCAGTAACAAAATATATTGAAAACAATAATAATTACACAAGTACAAGTAAGGGACAAACAGTCGCAGTAGCAGACCAAATATTTAAACCCCAAGCAGGTACACCTGTAAGAACAACACGAAGTCAAATAAAAAGACGACCAAGGGGAAGTGCATCAACTATGACAACATTGGGTGGCACACGAGTAAGGGTTAATCCGGGTGTTATTACATCTGCAATCAACAGAGCTAGAAGTAGACCAATGCGACCAAATACTCCTGGTGGAATATTTAACCAAACTAACCCTAACACAACAGGCGCCGCTAGTCCGAATACACCATTAGGTGAGTTCACAAGAAACAATAGAAGAGGTGGTTAAAAGGGGTAAAAACATAATCATATTAGAAAAATGATTAAATAATAAAAAAAACTATATTTATATAAGTAAAAGAGGAACAACTATGGGATTTTTAGATAATTCATCTGTAACAGTAGACGCAATACTCACCAAGAGGGGTAGAGAGCTATTAGCTGAAGGCAGAGACAAGTTTGCAATAACACAATTTGCATTAGCAGATGACGAGGTCGACTATGACCTTTGGAATCCTGCACACTCGTTAGGTAGTGATTTTTATGGTATCGTTATAGAGAATATGCCCGTATTAGAGGCAATTACTGATGAATCATATCTAATGAAGTATAAATTATTATCATTACCAAAGAGTACGGTCAAGTTACCATTCTTAGAAGTATCAACAACTTCGATTAATGTAGCTGAAGAAGGTATTCTTATACCAATTACGGTAACAACCAAAAATGGTGGTAATGGAAACTTAGGGTATACGGCAATACTATTAAATAGTGATGTCGGTATTATTTCAGGATTGGGAGCAGTACCTGGAAAACAAAACCCAATAATTAACATGAATACTTACGCAACGGCAAAAGCAGTTTCTGTAACAGGAACGGCATTTCAGTTTCAACCAACTACTAACTTACCAGTTAATCAAACGACAACAACTCGTATTATTATCATAGGTAACGAAACAGGTGGTAGAGCTGAGATTGATGTAACTGTAACGCCAAAGGTAATATCAAACGCATAAAGGGATAAACTATGGCAATTTTCGGAAATGGAGCATATAATTTTGGCGGATTCGGTGGCGGATTCGGTAACATGGGCGGTGGTGGATACTACGGCGGCGGTAACCCATATGATGGTTATAATAATCTTTATGGTTATGGTGAAGGTATAAACCTTGGAATAGGTGGCCAGAGTGCTAATCAAGTAATTTCAATCGCACAACAAAATGGTGGCGGTGGAGGCGGCGGAAGTTCTGTCTCTGTTGGTACTGGTGGTGGCGGAAATGGCCCAATAGTAGTTACTGACCCCGTTGAAGATATAGTAAGAGATGATAACTCAAACAACTCAACTCCAGTAATACCTCCAGGAGCATACGACTTTGGAAGTGGTAAAATTTATACCGCATTTACAAATGAAGATGTAGTAGAAGGTGGAACTAAAAGAGTAACACGAGGATTGTGGAGTGGTAATAGTGGCGAACTATCAGTATTCCATACATCATCTTTTCAATCAAACACTCAAAAAGCATATTATTACGAAATATATAATGGACTCCCATCTGTATCTACAAATGAACCTCAGTTCTCAATAGCATACGGACACTACGCAGGTAGTGGTTCAGCAGGAACAAATGAAGACTCACCTTCATCGGCGATATATTCACAACTACAACAAATATTATTACCATCAAGTCAAAAGTTTTTCAGATTCAATGACACAAATCAAAATGATGTCTACGCAATCTCAATAAACAGAAGTAGATTAAAAGATAGACTTGACCCAGGAAATTGGGAATTATGTCTTTCAGGTTCTGGCGGAAATGATATGTTAAGACTAATTGATGATAGTGGTGATAGAGACCAATCAGGTAACGCAAGACAAACAAAATATAATATCGTAAGTGGTTCATTATTAAATGGAGTTCAAAACTCAACAAGAGTATTTGGTGAGGTTTATCCACAACATGGTATTATTATATTAGGTGCAGCATTACTTGATACATCAGCTTCTTTAGGAACTGTTAGAACACAGGCAGATAATCAAAACCACAATAGATTGTTTACGGCAATTAGTGGGGCTGCATCTGCAGACGCAGCAAATGGATTCCAAGCAAGAAATGAAGAAGAAATAAAGTCTACATTCTATTTTGTTAGAGCTAAAAACGCAGAGTATAATTTTAGTAATAATCCAACATACATTTCAGGTTCAGAAGGTAAGTTAGCACAAACTACTTATATCGGTGACCCTAAAACATATATTACAAGTGTTGGTCTGTATAATAATGATAATGAATTATTAGCAATTGCTAAACTTTCTAAACCTCTATTGAAATCTTTCTCTAACGAAATATTAGTTAAAGTTAAATTAGATTTCTAAAAATGACAAAGTATGACTCAAGTTTTCAAAAGGATATTCAACCAAGGGATAACCAAATATCCCTATACTGCATATAAAAATTATGTGGTGACTGATGTTAATCATTCATCATCTTTTGAAATATCTGCATTTAGAGGAATATCACCAAATGGTATTCGTACTGAAGTATCTGAATCAAAACACCAAGGTATTCAATTTGATAGTGACCTACTAACTCAATCAAGAGCAGTAGTTCCTGTTATGAATAAAATTCCACAAAAAATTATGTGGTCCACTATTAATACCTCATGTTTTAAACATGGGCATGGTGGTCATATGTTACACCCAACGGCATCTATTATATCAATACCTCAAAATAAATTTGGGTTAGGTATAAAACCAGGTTCAGTAACAATAACAGACCATTCTAAATTAGCCGCATCCGCTTCTTTATTTTTAAGTGAATCAAAACATACAAACGAGTGTGGTATCTTATACGATACAATAATAGACGATACTAATTTTGTAGACACCGCTAAATCACAATTCTATTTAGGATTTCAAGATGGTACTTTTGATAAATTTTATAAGAAGTCCAAAGAAGATAGCCCACGAGCAAATACTGTTTATATAAATAAAGCAAAAGTTGTTCCTGGTATCACTACAACAGGAGAAGTTAGTTCAAGTGGATATGGTGTACATATGACACAAGACTCGTATCTATACTCAACGACTGGAACTTATAATTATAACTTCTTTACACCATCAAATGACTTTGCTATTTCAATGTGGGTAAAACTGCCACCAAGTCAATCTTATACTACAAACCAAACAAACACTCTAATAAAGAAATCAAATCAGAAAAGAGACCCATACAATTACAATTCTGGAGTATCACAATTAACGAAGGAAACAGATGGGCAATTCCCATTTGACATTAGTGTATTCAACCAAACTGCAGGTGCAAAGAACGGACAACTTGTTTTTCAATATAGTGATGGTAGAGCAGATAAAGGGCATTTGATGACTGTAAGTTCATCTGCAAAGTATAATGATAATCAATGGCATAATGTTATAGTAAATCACAACTTTGGATTTCCTATGAATAAATTTGAATTTTATATAGATGGTGTCAAACAAGGTAGTTCACTACAAACAAACAGAAGATTAAACTTCCAAAACGAATCAGACATTACAATAATGTGTGACAACGCAATAGCAAAGACAGGAACAAGTGGTTCTGTTGATGAGGTAAGAATTTATAGCACACATTTATCTGCAGACCATATATCATCTTTAACAAACAATCATGTAATTAGTGGTTCGGCATATCAAACACGAAATGTCGGTTATGTGTATTATCAAAAAGGATTAATAGTAGTAACAGACCCAAGACCTAAATACCAAAATTGTTTCTTAGGAAATGGTGATTTCGATTATACAGATAAAGGGTATGAATTTACATATAAATCAACAAAAAAAATAGAACAACAATCAATATTATGTGAAATTGGTAAAAGTGAATATAATGTATCACAAAACAATACTTTACGAAAAGGTGGTTCTGAAGACAATTACGAATTAAAATCATTTGTAACTGGGTCAGACTTTAGACCATATATCACATCAATAGGATTATATGATGACAACGGAGAATTATTAGCAATCGGTAAATTAGGTTCACCTTTGAAAAAAAGACAAGATGTGGATGTAACGATTGATGTTAGATTAGATTTTGAATAGTTATGAATAAAAAAGGCAATTGGAGTCACATCCAAAAACAAAAAGGACATAAGTCCGGCCTTGAAACACGAATTGATGAACAATTGAAGCTTCAAGGAATTGATGGGGAGTATGAAAAACACGAAGTATCATACACAATCCCAGCAACTCACCATACTTACAAACCCGATTTTAAACTACCAAATGGTATTTTTATAGAATCAAAAGGATGGTTCTTACCAGAGGATAGGAAGAAGCATTTACTTATAAAGGAACAGAATCCTACTATGGATTTAAGGTTTGTATTACAATCCCCAAATGGTAAAATATACAAAGGCTCTAAAACCACTTATGCACAATGGTGTGAAAAGAACGGATTAAAATGGGCTAAAAAAGAAATACCTCAAGATTGGATAGATGAAAAACCAATTACGAAATTT
>MDSV01163704.1_pt1 | contig 21179 bp, 17 predicted proteins | sample 810851 | NCBI WGS metagenome assembly MDSV01 (sample SAMN05326640, study PRJNA326480) | marine metagenome | isolation source: seawater | place: Atlantic Ocean: North East | collected 2012 | reverse complement strand
TTTGCTTGTTTCCAATTTACTCCCACAACTGGATAATCATCAAAAGCAGAATGCCAAAAATATTGCTTAGTATATGGGTCATTAAATGAATAAGAATAATCATGATTCCAAGTTAAAGTATCAGGATATATTTTAACCTCAACATAAGATAAAAACTCACTTCTATCTCTTTCTCCTGTAGCACCTTTTTCTCTGTTAGCTTTAACAGCTGCAGATTCAATATCAAGTATTTGATATTTATATATATATTCTCTAGTGTCGAATTCTCTCCTACCATCTAATCTCTCATTCTCCGGTAAAAACATCTCCTCCTCAAGTACTCTTCTAACTTCTTCATCATCCCATCTGATTTTTTGATTCCAGTCAATCCTATAATCTCCAGTTTCCATACCATCAGCATAATCTAAAACCGGAATACCGTATTCTTCAGGGAACTGTTCTACCAAATAATGTCTAAGTATTGAATCTCTCACCCAATTGGTAAACTGACGATATTCATTATTTGTAATTTCAGTCTCATCCATATAAAATGCCCCAACAGAAACAGTTTTTGATTGTGACACATTAGCAAAAGGAACATCTTGGTCAGATGGACCCATATTATAACTTCCTTGTGGAATGTAAACCATTCCATAAGGGTCAGTTGGATTCCAAATTTGTCTTTGCTGTACACCAATTAATTCACCATTTCCAGAGCCTCCGCAAGCACTTAAAAGTGCAATTAACGAACTTAATAAAATTGTATTTTTCATATTCATAATTATTTTATTCACATAAAGTGAGTTAAATCCTTTATCTATAAGAATCTAGGATTTTTATATTTTGATATTGCTTTTTCATTTTTAATTTTAAAATTATATCCTAACATAAATTCTAATGAATTACCCATTGTATTAACCATTGTAACATCATAACCTAATCCAATTCTTAGATCGGTCGTTACATCTAAACCTGCTAAAAGTATTAAACCTTCGTCCAATCTGTAACTAACGCCACCCCACATCTGTTTATTGTTATGGTTAGTATAAATAATATTTGTATTAATATCTAGTTGAGATGTTGCTCCATCAGATTTTAAATAAATAGAAGGATTTAAAGAAAGAATAGAATTAAACTCATGGTAATAGCCAGAAATTAAAAAGTAATGTCTAGATAAATCAAAATTTTGGCCATCACTCCATTCAATAGTTGGTTCAGTCATGTGAGAAGAAGAAACTCCTATATACATATCTTGTGTATTAAAATAAACACCTGCACCTAAATCTAGTTGTGAGCCTTTGACATCTCCAGTAGGAATAACTGCATCTCCACTTTGTGCAGGTCTAAGAGCACCTCCATTTAATCCACTTTGAAACATTCCTATTGACATTCCCATACCTATCTGTCCAACTCCAATCTCAGTGCGAAATGCATAAGAAGCTTGCAATCCCAAATTACTAAACTCTGAAATATTATCTTTAACAATGTTAAGTCCAACACCTCCATTTAAAAACGGTACTTCAGCATCAATACTAAAATTTTGCGTAGATGCTCCAGCACCTCCATCTTCATTAAAACCAATCCATTGAGATCTATGTAAAACAGATGTCGCAATCAAACCCCTGCTTCCTGCAAAACCAGGATTGTTTGCTAACTTATTAAACATATTCTGACTAAATTGCGGGGCTTGCTGAGCTGAAACTGTAAAAGTTGATATAAAAAATAATATTAAAATTCTATTCATGCCTAAAATTCTCTTTTTAAAAAAATTTCTGCTAAAATAAACAATTTTTAAGACTTTATTATAAAACTACTAGAAACATATTAGGTTAAATAAAATAAAATCTATTCAAAGAACTGTTTTTCAAACATTTCACTAAATAAATTTATTTGATGTTTTTAGCCATCTTTCAGGGATTTCACCCTTATTTGATATTTCATAATCTCTATATGAGCAAGCAATGTAATAGTTTTTAAAAACACCTGAACCCTCTTTCTTAAATGGAACTCCCATCCACCACCTACCACTATTTTGACTTTTATAAAAAATAATTTCATTTTTTCCATCCTCAAAAGCTACTGTATACTTTGTACAATTTTTAATATCAGGATTAAGTTCATTATTTCTGATACTATATCCATCAACAAAATACCAAAGCATTTCTGCAAGCAAATAAGCAGTCTGATTATTTAAATCTAAATTCTGATTATATTCAAATAAACCCAAAGCCGAAACCTTATCACTTACACCTGCATAACGCATAATCTTACAGGCCTCCTCACCACTTAATCCATTTGGGGAGGAATAAACATTAGCCATTGCATATGAGTGCTGGATTGCAGAGATATCAAAACTTAAAAAATCTGTATTTCTCATAATAGGTTCAACTTCATCAAATTTAGCCCTTAAATCGCCTATTCTAATAGTATCAAAATTCATAGCCTGTAACATATCATTAGCAATACTAGAAACAAAATAAGATTGATATCCTAAATTTGTATAATGGAAAAGATGACTTGGACTATGTGCAATCATTTTTCCCAAATGTGAGTAAGAAGCTAAATTATCATTTTCAAGCCCAATATCAAATTTACTATCTACTGCTGTCAAATTAATAAACTTATCAAGTGAAGCATATGCTTTATAAATAGCATAACTTAAATCATGACCTCCTCCTACAATACAAGGAACAATTCCATTATGTAAAAGCTCTTTACAAACAATTTGAATCTTTTCAAATGTAGTTTTTCTATTTGACATTAAATTTAAAATTCCAAGATCAGCAACGCCTGGAAATTTATGATGATGAAATGAATAAAATAAAGCTCTAATTTTACAATCAGATTTTGCAACACTATTTCTAGAACCATCATATTCTGGAACATTAAAGATTGCAATCTGAGTAGACTTCAAATCTGGAAAAAACCCATCAATATGTGTTTCAATTAACCTACCTATTTGTGTTGTTTCCCATCTAGATTTATTAGTATATAATTCTGAATTAACTGGATCAAAATAGGAATGTAAATTCTTCATTTCTTATTTTTAAATCTTGATGCCTTAAAGGGTTGCTTTTCCCACAAAGTTACACATTGCTCCCTTGTCAAATCTTTTGGATTAATTTCTTTAGGAATTTTAACATTTATTTTTTTTCCTTTTGAAGGAGCGACCTGTATAAATGGGCCATATCTTCCATTAAGTACCTGAATTAATGGTTCTCCGTCAAAATTAGCAATTATTCTATCCTTATCTGCCTGAATTTTTATCTTTAGTAGTTCAATTGATCGATCTAAACTTATTGTAAGTGGGTCTTCTTCATCTGTTTTCTTAATAGAAGTAAATTTACCATCATATCTTAAATATGGTCCAAACCTTCCTATTGATGCAACAACTTCTTTGCCCTGCCATTCTCCAACAGATCTAGGGAGCTTAAATAAATCTAATGCATCTTCTAATGTTATTGTTTGAATTTTTTGGCCTTGAATCAAGGAAGCAAATTTTGGCTTTGGTTGATCCTCTGACTCATGCTTTTCTCCAATTTGCACCATCGGACCAAAAGGACCAATACGAGCTATAACTTTTTTTCCACTTACAGGATCAAATCCTAAATCTCTTTGTCCAGAAGCTTTTCCAACACGACCAATTACATCCTCAACTTTTGCATGAAAATCTCCATAAAAAGCTGCTATCATTTGGTTCCACACCTTTTTACCCTCAGCAATTTCATCAAACTCTGTTTCAACTGAAGCAGTAAAGCTATATTGCATAATATCTGCAAAATGCTCAACTAAAAAATCATTAACGACAATACCAACATCTGTTGGAAACAACTTCTTTTTTTCAGCTCCAGTAATGAATTTTTTTTCTGATTTTACTAGTCTTCCTTGTTCTAAAGTTATAACTTTTGAAACACGCTCTATGCCGTCACGATTCTCATTTTCAACATAACCTCTTTTTTGAACAGTAGTAATTGTTGCAGCATATGTAGATGGCCTCCCAATACCTAACTCTTCCATCTTTTTAACTAAACTTGCCTCTGCATATCTAGCAGGTGGTCGAGAAAACTGTTCTGAGGAAATAACCTTAGAGATGACTAATGTATCGCCTTCTTCAATTTTTGGCAAAACCCCATCTTTTTCATCATTATTATCATCCTTACCTTCCAAATAAGCTTTCATAAATCCTTCGAAAGTAATTACTTCACCTTTTGCAACAAAATGCTCTTCAGTATTAGATAAACTAATCTTAACTGTAGTTCTATCAAACTTAGCATCTGTCATTTGTGAGGCAATTGTTCTTTTCCAAATCAAATCATATAACCTTTTATGTGAATTATCCCCTTCAACTGTCTTGTTATTAATATATGTCGGTCTAATTGCTTCATGAGCTTCTTGAGCACCCTTAGATTTATTACTATATGCTCTTCTCTGAAAATATTCCTTTCCATAATAAGACTCTATCTGCTCTTCAGCTGCATCAAGTGCATCATTAGATAGATTCACACTATCAGTCCTCATATATGTTATTTTACCGGCCTCATATAGCTTCTGGGCAATAATCATGGTTTGATTAACAGAAAAACCTAACTTTCGTGAAGCTTCTTGCTGTAGGGTCGAAGTTGTAAATGGAGCAACTGGTGATCTCTTAGCGGGCTTCTGAACTAAAGAGCTTACAGAAAAATTAGCATCCACACATTTTTGCATAAATTGATAAGCATGCTCATAATCTTGAAATCTTTTAGACAATTCAGCTTTTACAAGTTTTCCTTCAGAATTAACAAAAAAAGCTGTTACTTTAAAAGATGAAACAGTAGTAAAATTATTGATTTCATTCTCTCGCTCAACAATTAGACGAACTGCAACAGATTGAACCCGACCGGCAGAAAGACCCTGCTTTACTTTCCGCCACAGCACTGGTGATAGCTCAAATCCCACAAGTCTATCTAATACCCGTCGCGCCTGCTGTGCATTTACTAAATTTGTATTAAGTGTTCTTGGGTGCTCTACAGCATTAAGAATAGCTTTTTTTGTTATTTCATGAAAAACAATTCTTTTAGTTTTCTTAGCGTCCAATTTTAAAGCCTCCGTCAAATGCCATGCAATAGCTTCTCCCTCACGATCTTCGTCTGTAGCAAGCCAAACAGTTTCAGCCTTCTTTGCGATATTTCTTAAATTACTAACAACCTTTGCCTTATCTTCAGATATAACATAATTAGGCTTAAAACCATTTTCAATATCAATAGCCATACCGCCTTTTTTTGGAAGATCTCTTATATGGCCAATACTAGATTCAACTACAAAATCTTTACCTAAATAACCTTGAATAATTTTCTTTTTTGCTGGTGATTCTACAATTACTAAGTTCTTTGCCATAAATCTAAATAATTAGAAATTTTTGACAAATAAAACGAACTTTTTTTAAATAAAACCAAAAAAAATAATGACAGTTTGTATTATATTATTTATAATATAAAAAAATCTTACACTGTCATATTGTCAGTTTTTATTATTTTTGCGAAATATTAATTATTAAATACTCAGAAGTATTATAATATTATTTTTTATTCAAATTTAGGATTTAAGAAAATATGACTAAAGTAAAAAATAACATAAACAAAAATAAAAACCCATACGAACATGATGGAACTTTGTTAGAATCAAATACAAAGTTACCATCATTAAAAAAAGATTTATTTAATCGTAAGTTAAATTCTAATAAACTCATTTCGAATATTAGTTATACAAAAAAAGTATATATAGAAAGTTATGGTTGTCAAATGAACTTTTCTGACAGTGAAATTGTTGCTTCTATACTTCAAAGTAAAGGATTTTCTTCAACAAAAAATATTGCTGCTGCTGATTTAGTATTTGTAAATACATGCTCTATTAGAGAAAAAGCAGAGCTGACTGTACGTAAAAGATTAGAATTTTACAATTCCATCAAACGAAAACATAATCCAAAAATGATAGTTGGAGTACTAGGATGTATGGCTGAAAGATTAAAAGAAAAATTTCTAGAGGAGGAAAAGTTAGTTGATATTGTTGTTGGACCAGATTCATATAGGGATCTTCCTAATCTAATTCAAAAAATAGAAAACGGAAAAAAAGCAGTTAATGTAATTCTGTCTTTAGAAGAAACATATGCAGATATTAATCCTGTTAGATTAGGAGGAAACGGTGTGACAGCTTTTGTATCAATCACAAGAGGATGTGATAATATGTGCTCATTTTGTGTCGTTCCATTTACTAGAGGAAGAGAAAGAAGTAGAGACCCTAAAAGTATTTTAAATGAATGTACAGAATTATTTAATAATGGATATAAAGAGATAACTTTATTAGGTCAAAATGTAGATTCCTATCTTTGGTATGGAGGAGGCGCTAAAAAAGATTTTAAAAAAGCATCCATACAAAAACAAAAAAACAGTATTCAATTTGCTAATTTATTAGATATGGTGGCAAAGATCAGTCCTGAGCTAAGGATTAGATTTTCAACATCTAATCCTCAAGATATGAGTATCGATGTAATTGAAACAATTAGAAAACACCAAAATATCTGTAAATATATTCACCTTCCAGTTCAATCAGGAAGTAGTAAAATCCTAAAATTGATGAACAGAGGCTATAATAGAGAAGAGTATATCAAACTTATTGATAATATAAGAAAAAGAATACCTGATTGCGCAATATCAATGGATATAATTACAGGATTTTGTACTGAGTCAGAAGAAGATCACAAGCAAACATTATCTTTAATGGAATATGTAAAATATGATTATGGATATATGTTCAAATATTCAGAAAGACCAAAAACACCGGCAGCTAGATTGAAAGATGACGTTGATGAAGATACAAAGCAAAGAAGATTATCAGAAATAATTGCAAAACAACAAGAACATTCTTTTTTAAATATGAAACAAAAAGTAGGACAGAATTTGGAAGTGCTTATTGAAGGAATATCAAAAAAATCTAATGAACATTTTTATGGTCGTACAACATTCAACTCAACAGTAATATTTGCAAAGCAAAATCATAAAATTGGGGAGTATGTAATGGTTAAGATAGAAGACTGTACTTCTGCAACATTAAAAGGAAAAATAATTAAACAATGAATGCACAACAAGCAAAACAAAGATTTGGGATTATAGGAAATAGTCCTAAATTAGAACGTGCTATTGATGTATCATTACAGGTAGCACCTACTGACATTTCCATCCTTGTGATTGGAGAGAGTGGAACAGGTAAGGAAAACATACCAAAAATCATACATCAGAACAGTAAGAGAAAACATAAACCTTACATTGCAGTCAATTGTGGAGCAATACCAGAAGGAACAATTGATTCAGAACTTTTTGGGCATGAAAAAGGCTCATTCACTGGAGCCCATGATAGTAGAAAAGGATATTTTGAGGCTGCAAATGATGGGACAATTTTTCTTGATGAAGTTGGAGAATTACCTATTGCATCTCAAGTAAGATTATTAAGGGTTTTAGAAAATGGAGAAATAATAAAGGTAGGTTCATCAAAAGCACAAAAAGTTAATGTTCGAATTATTGCAGCAACAAATATAAACTTGCCTGATGCTGTAAACAAAGGCAAATTTAGAGAGGACCTGTATTATAGACTTAATACCATTAGTATAAATTTACCACCACTAAGAGAAAGAGGAACTGATATTAATCTTCTTTTTAGAAAATTTGCTTCCGATTTTGCTAATCAGTATAATACTGAACCTATTAAACTCACTGATGATGCTTCTAATGTACTACAAAACTATAATTGGCCTGGAAATATTAGACAATTAAGGAATTTTGTGGCACAATTATCAGTAATTGAATCTGAGAGAATAATTGGATCAGAAAAAATAGAAACGCAACTTCCTAATAGTAAATCAAGTGATATTATTAAATATGAGAACAAGAATAAAGCAGAATTATCAGAGAGGGAAATATTATATAAAGTACTTTTTGACATGAAAAGAGACCTCTCTGAACTTAAAAAAATTACTTTTGAACTTATGCAAAGAGATGAAAATAGTGAACTTATGCAATCAACTAGTTCAAAGATATTTAATGAAAATAATGACCAAAATATTTTTATTAATAGAGAAAAAGAAACTAAAACTATTGATATTGAAGAGTCATTATCATTATTTGAACAAGAAAGAAAATTGATAGAGAAATCTTTAATAAAACACAAAGGAAAAAGAAAAACAGCAGCTGAGGAATTAGGAATATCAGAAAGAACTTTATACCGAAAATTAAAGGAATTTGGCATAGAATGAAACCATTAATTATCATACTAATAGCAAATCTTTTTTTCACATCTTGCGGAATATACTCATTTACAGGAGCTTCTATACCTAGTGAAGCTAAAAGTGTTTCTGTTAAATATTTTACATCAAAAACTAATAATGCACCAGCTTCATTAAATCAGACTATTACTGAGGCACTAAAAGAAATTATTCTTTCACAAACAAACCTTATGATTGAAGAAATCTCTGAAGAACTTATTTTTACAGGTGAAATAACAGAATATAAGATTAAACCAATTGCAATACAGGCAAACGAGACTGCAGGTAAAAATCGCTTAACAATATCCTTATATGTAAAATATAAAAATAATTATGTCAAAGAACAAAGTTTTGAAAGTAAATTTAGTCGTTATCGTGATTTTAACAGCTCTGAAAATTTAGTAGATGTGGAAGCTATTCTAATTGAAGAGATTACAACAGAAATCACAGAAGATATATTTAACAAAGCATTTGTAAACTGGTAATGGAAAATATAAAAATCATAGATTTAATTAACGACCCTCAAAGCATCTCTTCAAATGATATTAACTATTTGGATAAAATAATTTTAAAATATCCTTATTTCCACACTGCTCAAATTTTATTATCCAGAGGTTTACTAAATATTAATAGCATTCGATTCAACCAACAGTTAAAAAAATCAGCTGCTTATGCATTATATAGAGAAAAACTTTTTCATCTAATTACTAAAGAAAACAATCAAAATAAAAGAAGAAAATTAGTAAAAGAAAATTTAGACATTGGGAAACCTTTAAAATTTCAAGATAATGAAAGTCACTCATTTAGTGAGTGGTTAACATTATTAAATGTAAAAAAAATACAAAGGAAGGAAAGAAAATCTATTGACGGAATCCTAAGTAACAATTTACAGATAAGTAGAAATAAAAAAGAAGCTTTTTTCAATGCCAATGATGCTGCAAAAGAGAGTCTAATAGAGAATTATGAATTAGTAACTCCAACACTAGCTAGAGTTTATCTAGAGCAAGGACATTATGAAAAAGCCATTTCAGCTTATAAAAAATTAATTTTGAAATATCCAGAAAAAAATGTTTTCTTTGCAAGCCAAATAAAATTAATTAGAAAATTAAATACTAAATAAAATGTATACCGTCTTTGCAATCTTAATTATAATTACATCAATCCTGTTAGTCTTGGTAGTATTAGTTCAAAACCCTAAGGGAGGAGGCCTATCCTCTACTTTTGGTGGAGGATCTGGAAACCAAATTATGGGAGCAAAAAAAACGACGGACTTTCTAGAAAAAGCTACATGGACATTAGCAGTTGCACTAATTGTCTTATCACTAGTGTCTAATTTTGCTATACCAAGACAAGATATTAATGAGAATACCGAAATTAAAGCACAAGAACAAATTGATGATGCTGTAATTCCTAACTTACCAGCTGCGCCAGCTAATTAATTATTTAAGACAAAATTTCAGTTTTAATTAACCTAACTGACAAAATTTCATCTATTAGATAATTAATTTTATAATGGCATAGTTTATGCACAAATCAAAAAATAAGAAATTAATAATTTAAACTAAACGATATGTCAAAAATTAACATTATACCACTCGCAGATAGAGTAATTATTGAACAAGCAGAAGCAGAAACAACAACTGCATCAGGAATAATAATACCTGACACAGCACAAGAAAAACCTCAAAAAGGGAGTGTAGTAGCAGTAGGTAAGGGTACAAAGGAAAATCCTATAACAGTTAAAGTAGGAGATACTGTGCTTTACAGCAAGTATGGCGGCACAGAATTAAAACATGAAGAAAAGGATTACTTGATTATGAAGGAATCTGACATTTTAGCAATTATAAAATAACATAATTTAAAAAAAAAAAAAATGGCAAAAAATATAACATTTGATGTAGAATCAAGAGATGCATTAAAAAAAGGAGTAGATGCATTAGCTAATGCAGTAAAAGTAACTTTAGGACCGCAAGGAAGAAATGTAGTTATAGGCAAAAGTTTTGGAGGCCCACAGATTACAAAAGATGGAGTAACTGTAGCAAAAGAAATAGAACTTGAAGATCCAACAGAAAATATGGGAGCTCAGATGGTCAAAGAAGTTGCCTCAAATACAAACGATCTTGCAGGAGATGGAACAACTACTGCAACTGTTCTTGCTCAAGCTATAATCACAGCTGGGCTTAAAAATGTAGCAGCTGGCGCAAACCCTATGGATATTAAAAGAGGAATTGATAAAGCTGTAAAAAACTTAATTACAGACATTCAATTACAGGCACAAAAAGTTGGCAATTCATATGAAAAAATTGAACAAATAGCTAGTATCTCTGCTAACAACGATTCAATTATTGGATCTCTTATAGCTGAGGCAATGAAAAAAGTAAAAACAGAAGGTGTAATAACAGTAGAAGAAGCTAAAGGAACTGAAACTCATGTTGAAGTAGTTGAAGGAATGCAATTTGATAGAGGTTACTTATCACCATATTTTATAACTGATGCAGATAAAATGGAAGCTAATATGGAAAATCCATATATCTTAATCTACGATAAAAAGATTTCTGCAATGAAAGATTTATTGCCAATATTAGAGCAAACTGCAAAATCAGGAAGACCTCTAGTAATTATTGCTGAAGATGTAGATGGAGAAGCATTATCAACTTTAGTAGTTAACAAAATTAGAGGTGCATTAAAGGTTTGTGCTATCAAGGCCCCTGGATTTGGAGACAGAAGAAAAGAAATGCTAGAAGATATTGCTATATTAACTAATGGAACAGTTATATCAGAAGAAAGAGGATATAAGTTAGAAAGTACAACAATAGAAATGTTAGGTTCTAGTGAGAAAATAACGATAGATAAAGACAATACTACTATTGTAAATGGATCAGGTAAAAGTACAACTATAAAAGCAAGAGTCAACCAAATCAAAGCACAAATTGAAAGCTCAAACTCAGATTATGATAAAGAAAAATTACAAGAAAGATTAGCAAAATTAGCAGGAGGTGTTGCTGTGCTTTATGTGGGAGCTCCAACTGAAGTAGAGATGAAAGAAAAGAAAGATAGAGTTGATGATGCATTAGCTGCAACTCGTGCTGCAGTGGAAGAAGGTATTGTTCCTGGAGGTGGAGTAGCTATTGTTAGAGCAACTGAAAAATTAACAAAACTTAAAGGAGATAATGATGATGAGCAAACCGGAATTAATATTATTAAAAGAGCTGCAGAAGAGCCATTAAGACAAATTGTAGAAAATGCTGGATTAGAAGGGAGTGTTATTGTTGCAAAAGTACATGATGGCAAAGGAGACTTTGGATTTAATGCTAAAACTGAAGTATATGAAAACCTATATAAATCTGGAGTAATTGACCCTGCAAAAGTAGTCAGAGTAGCACTTGAGAATGCAGCCTCTGTTGCAGGAATGTTACTTACAACTGAATGTGTAATTGCAGAAATACCAGAGGAGGCACCACCTGCAATGCCGCCTGCAATGGGTGGTGGAATGCCAGGAATGATGTAACCTAAATCTATTATTTTTAAATAAAAACCCTTACTAATTCAAGTAAGGGTTTTTATTTAAATACAAGTAAAATTTAAATTAAAAATGCTGAAAATAATTAATTAATTTTATTCAATCTTTTTAAAAACATACTAAGATCACAAAAATCAAAATATAAATCTAAAAAATATCAATCTACATTATCATGAAGAAAGGAATTGTTTTTCCTTAATTCTGCATTAGTACTATCTTCATTAGTCAAAGAGAAAGTAGATATCTCACTTTCTGAAGAATGTGGTGTCTCACTAATTTCTATGTTGTTCCGTTTATATGCAGGCACATCCTCTAAAGAAGTCAAACCAGAAGGAGTCCGCAACTTCATAGATATATTTCTTAGTCTTTCCTCCCTTTCTCTAGATTCTATTTTCATTACTTCCTTGTTGATTTGTGAATTTTCAAAAGTGTTTAAATTTGAAGTTTCTAATGGTGATTGATTATCTAATTTAATATCTGATCTTTTTTCTTCATCATTAAGATCATCTTCATACATAATTGAACTAATTACTTCTTTAGCTGATTCATGCTGACAATTTAAAGAATCTAAATTTGAAATATCTTCTAGATCAAAAGTTGTTTTTTCAATATTATTTAAATCAATATCAGAATCAATTTGTTCATTTAAAACATCCTCTTGCTCTTTTCTATCTTTAGATAAATCAAAACTAATCTCATCATCTAATAGCAATGTTTGCTGAGCACTATCTTTGACTTCAATCTTAATATCAGAATCAATATCTTTCTCAACAATATCGTCAAAATTATCTTCATCTAATTTTACAGTTTTTGGACCTTTAGGTTTTCTTTTTTCTTCAAATCCTGTTGCAATTACTGTGACACTTATAGCCATACCTAAATTAGAATCAATACCAATCCCTTCTATAATATTTACATTCCTTCCAGCAGCCTCTTGAATTTTATTTTTAATTTTAGCAAGCTCTGACATCTTAATTTCTCCATCACCGTCACCAGTTACAATTTTCAAAAGAACTTGCTGTGCGCCAGTAATATCATTATCATTTAAAAGTGGTGAATCTAAAGCTTGAATAACTGCTTCAATTGCTCTATTCTCTCCTTCAACTTTTGCTTGTCCCATTACTGCAGTACCACTATTCTCCAATACTTTTCTTGCATCATTAAGATCAATATTAACAATTAAATGTTGCGAAATAACTTCTGCAATCCCTTTTGTTGCAGTATTTAATACCTCATTAGCTTTAGCAAATGCAGATGTAAAAGTTAGATCTCCATATACCTCTATCAATTTTTCATTATCAATCACTAGTAAAGTATCAACATATTTTTTCAACTCTGTTATACCTTCATCAGCATACTGCCTTCGATAACCTCCCTCAGTTGCAAATGGAACTGTTACTACTCCCACTGTTAAAATATCTTTTTCTTTAGCTATCTCTGCAATAACAGGTGCTGCACCAGTACCTGTTCCGCCTCCCATTCCTGCAGTAATAAATAACATCTTAGTATTTGCATCCAAAAGTTCTGTTATTTTATCTGAACTTTCCTCTGCAGCTTTTCTGCCAACTTCTGGATTAGACCCTGCTCCTAATCCTTCAGTTAAATCAATACCTAATTGTATTTTAATTGGAACTGGGCTAGCATCTAGAGCCTGTGCATCTGTATTACATATTACAAAATCTACTCCATTAATTCCATGCTCGAACATGTAATTAACAGCATTACTACCACCTCCTCCAATCCCCATAACTTTTATTTGTGAAGATTGATTCTTTGGCATTTGGAAATCTATTCCTAAGTCAAGTGCGCTCATAATTTTATATTTATATTAATTTACATTATCTTCTGTAAACCATCCACTTATCCTATCCATCAAAGATGATTCATTTGTTATTTCTTTTTTTTGCTCTTCATTAGATGATTCATTATCAATATCATATTATTCAGGATACTGTTCTAAGTATTCATACCCTTTTAAAACTAAACCTACACCAGTTGAATACATTGGACTGACAACCAAATCTTTTGATTCAGTACCAAGATGTTCGTTAGGATATCCAATTCTAGTTTCACTACCAGTAACATAGGCAACTAATTGCTTAAGATTTTTAATTAGTGATCCACCACCTGTAAGAACAACTCCAGTCATTAACTTTCTCTCATAGCCAGAAGCTTTAATCTGACCGTATACTAATTCAATAATTTCTTTATAACGAGCACCAATTATCTCTGATAAATTTCTTACAGCTATCTCTTTAGGTGGTCTTCCTCTTAAGCCAGGTATTGAAACCATAACATTTTCTTGTTCTTGTGTGTACATCGCAGAACCAAATTTAATTTTTAAAAGTTCTGCTTGATTTTCTAAAATTTCTAAGCCTCCCTTAATATCCTTTGTAATAACATTACCCCCAAAAGGAATTACGGCTGTATGCCTAATTATATTTCCTAAAAAAATAGCTACATCAGTAGTTCCGCCTCCAATATCTACAAGAGCTACACCCTCGCGCAATTCATCTTCATCAAGAACTGCAACTGCGGAGGCAAATGGTTCAAGAACTAAATCCTTAGGGACTAATCCAGCTCTTTCTACGCATTTAATAATATTTTTTACTGCACCAACTTGTGCTGTAATAACATGAAAATTTGCCTCAATCTTTACACCAGCCATACCAACTGGATCTTCTATACCATCCTCACCATCAACTGTATACTCTTGGGGTATCACATGTATTATTTCCTCTCCTGGTATAGTAATTAGCTTAAACATATTTGACTTTAACTTTTCAATATCTGCTTTAGCAATCTCAATATCAATATTATCTCTAACAATCTCGCCTCTATGTTGCAAACTTTTAATATGTTGACCTGCAATCCCAATAAAGACTTCACTTATGTCTAATCCTGATTTCTGATTAGCCTCATCAACAGCTTCAACTATTGAGGAAACTGTTTTGTCTATATTAGAAACAATACCTCTAGTAACACCATTAGAAATAGAGCGACCAGTACCTAAAATCTCTAACTTTCCATACTGATCTTTTCTACCAATTATAACTGATATTTTAGTAGTCCCTATATCAAGTCCAACCATAACATCACCTTTATTTAATTTTTTATCTTCTAACATTATTTTTATTTTCTTACACAAACAATCTGATTATTAAACTTTAAATTAATTTGAGAATAACTTTGCCATCCCTTAGAAGACATCGCTACTTTATAAAATTGATATAAATTATCAAGTCTTTCTAAAATATTATCAAAACTACCAATATGAATTTTATGATCTCCAACTCTTGGGATTAAGGATATTTCATCATCTTCAAAATGAATTTGAGTAATTTGAGAACTCCAAAAATCTGATTTATTTATCATACTTATAAAATTATATATTTCCATATGATCATCAAATGTGATTTCACCTGTTGCTACTACTAACTTCACAGTATAATGATCAAATAACTGCATCATACTACCAAATTCATCTAAATAATAATCATTTGAATTACTCTTTATTCTCACTATTGCCTTCTTTTGCTCTATTAAAATATTAACTTCACCATTTGGATTGACAAATACTTCAGATTTTTTTATTGCGGGATGAGCATCTAATATATCTTCAATACTTTGCAGACTAAAATCACTAACTAAAACACTATCAAAAAAGTAAGATTGATCTTTTAAATATTCTTTTACAATTTTTTTATTAATAAAGTTAGCATCTGTATTTTTAATTTCTATATTCTGTAAACTAACTTTCTGTATTTCCTGCTGCTGATTACTATAAAAAACTAACAATAATAAAACAGTAAATACTATAGTCCATTTAAATATTAGAAATATCTTCTTCATTAATTAAGCATATGTTTTATTGGCTGAACTAAGGACCCTATATCTCCAGCTCCAAGTGTTAATAAGACATCTATCCTCTTTCTTTCTAAAACAAATAAAAGTTCATCTTTAGAACAAAGTTCTTTTTTTTGATTGTCACATAAATCTAATAACATTTGAGAATTAACACCAGAAATTGGTTTTTCCCTTGCCGGATAAATATCTAATAAAACTAAATCATCGGCTCCTTGTAATGATAAAGCAAAATCTTTTGCTAAGTTTTTAGTTCTACTATATAAATGAGGCTGAAAAACAACCAATAGTTCTCTTAAGGGATATAATTGCTTTGTTGTACAAATTGTTGCACTAACCTCTTCTGGATGATGCGCATAATCATCAATATAAACTAATTCTTTTGTATCAATAAGTTTATCAAATCTTCTATTTATCCCTTTAAATGTAACTAACCCATTAACTATATCATTAAATGATAATCCCAAATTCAAAGCTACAACAGCAGCTGCAACAGCATTACTCACATTATGTAAACCAGGCATCTGTAATTCAATATCCTTACTTATTTTTTGAGAAACTCCATCTATTTTATCTAAAACCATTATATCAAAAACCATTCTTGCATCTTTCACAATAATATTTTCAACAAAATAATCTGCCTTATTTACTACAGAATAATTAATTTTTTTAATACTAGAGTATTTTGAGAAATCAATATCTATTGATTCCTCAATCAATAACAATCCTTTATTTTTTATCTGAGATACAAATTGTTTAAATGCCAAATCTAAATCCCTTTTATCTTTATAAACATCAAAATGATCTGTATCTACTGATGTTATAACAGCAATATCAGCATTAATCTCCAAAAATGATCTATCAAATTCATCAGCTTCAACAATTAACATTTTTGCTTTATCAGCTAATAAAAGATTTGTATTATAATTACGACTAATACCTCCTAAAAATGCAGTAACTTGATAACCTGATCGATGCAAAATATGAGCCAACATAGTTGATGTAGTAGTTTTTCCATGAGTACCAGCAATAGCAATTGTAAATACCTTTTTAGAAATCATGCCTAAAATCTCTGCACGCTTGAAAATATTATAATCATTATCTATAAAAAATTTAAAAATTTGATTTTCTTCAGAAATTGCTGGTGTATAAATCACTAAGGTTTCACTTACTTTACCTTTAATAATTTCTTGTGAAATATTTAATGCTGAATCTATATAATCGATTTGAATTCCTTCGTTTTGTAGTTTAATACATAAATCTGACTTGACTTTATCATATCCAAAAACACTTTTTTCTTTAGCATTAAAGTAACGAGCTAAAGCACTCATCCCAATCCCTCCGATACCAATTAGATATATTTTTTTATATAACTCTAAGTTCATTTTACTAAATCTAATGCTGCAGTGACAATTCTATCTGCAGCATCTGTTACTGCTATTTTTCTTATATTACTACTTAATGAAGCTTTTAATGTATCATTTCTAAGCAACTCTATAAGATTATCTACAAGTTTACAATTTGCCTCTTTATCTTCTACAATTAATGCTGCATTCTTATTAACTAAAGATTGTGCATTTTTATATTGGTGATTTTCAGATACATTTGGAGAAGGCACAAGTATAACTGGCTTTCCGATACAACAAAGTTCGGATATAGCAATTGCACCAGCTCTAGAAATAATGACATCAGCAGTAGCATATGCCATATCGATTTCTTTTATAAAAGTAAATATTTTAATTCCATTCAATTTTTTATCAGCCATCAATTTTGCAGCTTGATCCTTAAAAGAAACTCCCGTTTGCCAAATTAGATTTACTCCAAAATCATTTAACTTATTTATTTTATTTGCTATTGCTGTATTAATCGTTAAAGCACCTAAACTTCCACCAATTACAAGTACAGTTGGTTTAGTTTTATCAATCATATATAAACTCTGACCTTCAATTCTTTTGTTTTCAAATCCTATAATATCTTCACGAATAGGATTTCCAGTAAATATCAACTTTTCTTTTGGAAAGTATCTATACATATCATCATATGCAACACATATTTTCTGTACATATCTTCCTAAAAGTTTATTAGTAATTCCTGGATATGAATTCTGTTCTTGAATTAAACATGGAATCTTACTTTTTGAAGCTACATATAGCAAAGGTGCACTTGCGTACCCACCTGTTCCAATTGCTAAATCTGGTTTAAAATCTTTAACTATTCTGTTTGCTTTCCAAATACTATGTAGTAATTTAAATGGAAATAATAAATTTTTCTTATAAAAACCTCTTTGTAAGCCACTTATCCATAGTCCAATAATCTTATATCCTGCATCTGGAACTTTCTCCATTTCCATTCTATCATTTGCCCCAACAAATAAGAACTCAACATCATTTTTCCTTTTTGCAATTTCTTTTGCTAATGATATTGCTGGAAAAATATGCCCACCAGTTCCTCCACCACTAATTATTACTTTAAACGTTTTCATAAGTACCATTTAATGAATTTCTACTAACACTTAATATTATTCCTAAAGAAATAAATGTAAAAACTAATGATGTCCCTCCCATACTGATTAATGGTAATGTTTGACCAGTAACTGGTATTATTTCTACTGAAACTAACATATTTATTAATGCCTGAAATACTAATGAAAACATTAAGCCAACAACAATTAAACCACCAAATATACTATCGGTTTTTAAAGATATTTTGATAGCACGAAAAAATAAAATCAGATAAAATAAAAGTGCTATAGTTCCACCAAACAATCCATACTCTTCCAAAATAATTGCAAAAATAAAATCAGATTCAGAATAGGGAAGAATACTACGCTGTGTACTTTTTCCCGGTCCCATTCCAAATAAAGATCCATTTTGGATTGCAACTAATGATTGTGTCTGTTGATAGTCCTTATCCATTATTTCAGCACTATTATTTAGAAAGTAGTTATCTATCCTACTTACCCATGTTGTAGATCTTGGCAAAATCTTCACCCCAAATTCAGGCATAAATTTAGATAAGCCATAAATTACTCCTGCGACTATAAATGCACTAGCTAGAATCTTGGCGATAAAATTTAACTTTATCCTACCTATATACATCAAAACTAAACCATTAATAAAAACTAATGCTGCTGTAGAAAAATTATTTGGTAAAATTAATGAGCAGACAACTAATAAAGGTAGAAATACATACCAGATAATTTGCATAAAGTTTCCAAGTCGATTTCTATGTATACTTATTTGTCGAGCCATGAAAAGTATAACTGTAAGTTTTGCAACATCTGAGGGTTGAAATTGCAAACCTGCTACGCTTACCCATCTTGAAGCTCCATTAATTGACACCCCAATAACCAATACCATAAGTAATAATAATAATGAAGTGTAATAACCTATCTGCCCTAACCTTGAAAAATACTTAAAAGGTATATGATGAACTATATACATTCCAATCAAACCTATAAATAACTTTAAAATATGACTCGTTAAATCAGACCAACCTGCAGCAGAATAAACCACCATAATTGAAAATAAGGATAGTGCAAAAACTATTAACCAGATAGTTTTATCTCCTTTAATTTTTATACTGTAAAACAAAGAACTCATTTATAGAGCTCTAACTGCTTTTTTAAATTTAAATCCCCTATCTTCATAATTTTCAAAAAGATCAAAACTTGCACACGCTGGAGACAATAAAACTACTTCTCCATTGTCTGCAATACTATAAGATTGATTAACCGCCTCAGCCATTGATGACGCTTGTACTATTGTATCAACTTTACCTTGAAATGATTTAATAATTTTTTGATTATTTTGACCTAAACATATAATTGCCTTTACTTTATCGATAACTAAACTATCCATTTCAGAGTAATCATTGCCTTTATCTACACCACCAACAATCCAAACTACATTTTTTTGCATACTCTCTAATGCAAACCAACTTGCATTTACATTAGTTGCTTTGGAATCATTTATGAAATCAATGCCATGAACTGTAAGTACATACTCTAATCTATGCTCTAAATTTTGGAAATCAATCATTGATTGTCTAATTACTGAATCTTTTACTTCAAAAACTCTAGCAGCCATTGCAGCAGCCATTGAATTAAAAATGTTGTGTTTGCCTTGTAAGGCTAATTCTTGAATTGTCATAGTTTGATTATTTAATTTAATTATTAATTTTTTATTATCTAAATACCCTCCCTCACTTTGTTTGTTTTTTAATGAAATTGGTAATTTCTTAGCATTAGATTCTATTGTGTTTACATATTTGTCATCTGCATTGTAGATTAAAAAGTCATCTGTATTTTGATTTAAAGTTATACGAAACTTTGATGCTATATAATTTTCTATTTTGTAATTATATCTTTCAAGGTGATCACTAGAAATATTTAAAATAATTGCCACATTACTTCTGAAATTTTTAATTCCATCTAGTTGAAAACTACTAAGTTCCAAAACAACATATTCATAATCTTTTTCTGAAATTGAAAATGCAAATCCAATACCTATATTCCCTGCCACTAAAACACTATAACCTGCATTTTTTAATATATGTCCTAATAACAAAGAAGTAGTTGTTTTACCATTACTACCTGTTATAGCAATAATCTTTGCATTTGTATATCTAGAAGCAAACTCAATCTCTGAAATCACTGGAACATTATATAAATTTAACTTGTCTATTAATGGAACAGTATCAGCTATTCCAGGGCTCTTAATTACCTCATCAGCTATAATAATCTGCTCTAAAGTATGTCTACCTTCCTCCCAATTAATATCATTATTTAAAAGAACTTTCTTTGCACTATCTGCAATTTTCTCTTTTTCAGAAACGAAAACATCAAATCCTTTTTTCTTTGCTAAAACTGCTGCTCCTAAACCACTAATACCAGCTCCTAATACGACTACTCTTCTTGTCATTATCTTAGTTTAAGTGTTACTACTGTTATTACAGCAAGCATTATCCCAACAATCCAGAATCTAGTTACAATTTTACTCTCATGCATTCCTAATTTTTGATAATGATGATGCAATGGAGCCATTTTAAAAATTCGTCTACCTTCACCTAGTTTTTTGCGTGTATACTTAAAATAACCAACTTGAATAATGACTGATAAATTTTCAACTAGAAAGATTCCACATAATACAGGTATTAGTAATTCTTTTCTAATTAAAATAGCTACTACTGCTATTATACCACCTAATGCTAATGAACCCGTATCACCCATAAAAACCTGAGCAGGATATGAATTATACCACATAAATCCTATACAAGAACCAACAAATGCTGACATATAAATTACCAACTCGCCTGTATTGGGTATATACATAATATTTAAGTAATCTGCAGCAATAATATTTCCTGATACGTATGCAAAAAGTGCTAATGTGACACCAATAATTGCAGAGGTTCCTGTAGCTAAGCCATCAAGTCCATCCGTCATGTTGGCTCCATTACTTACAGCTGTAATAATTAGTACAACAATCAAAATAAAAAGTATCCATGCATATTCATTAGCAGTAT
>MDSV01231692.1_pt1 | contig 21183 bp, 17 predicted proteins | sample 810851 | NCBI WGS metagenome assembly MDSV01 (sample SAMN05326640, study PRJNA326480) | marine metagenome | isolation source: seawater | place: Atlantic Ocean: North East | collected 2012 | reverse complement strand
GGGCATGGGGAGAGCGCACGAAAACCGCGTGGGTTTGTCCCGCCACATTGATATCGTCTGTGTAGTTGCCTTTGCCGATTAAGAAGCGCTGGTCTTCCTTGCGGCGCACACTGGCGCCAATGCCTTGTTCATTCATATCAGGAGCTCCCCATATTCTTCGCGCCAGCCTGCACTGACTTGACGATATTATGGTAACCGGTACAACGACAGATGTTGCCTTCCAGTTCCTTACGCACTGTAGCCTCGTCAAGATTGTTGCCATTGCGATTCACTATATCAAGGGCAGTCATCACCATGCCCGGCGTACAGAATCCGCACTGAAGGCCATGATTATCCATGAAGGCCTGCTGCATGGGATGAAGCTCACTACCATTTGCCACACCCTCGATGGTAGTCACCTCGGCGCCATCGGCCTGGACTGCCAGCAAGGTGCAGGACTTAATGGACTTACCATCTACATGTACGACACAGGCACCGCACTGGCTGGTATCACAACCCACATGGGTACCGGTAAGTCGAAGATTATCCCGCAGAAACTGAACCAGCAGGGTGCGACTCTCCACTTCACCGCTGACAGGTTTACCATTGACGGTAATATTGACCGTTACCATAACTTTCTCCACTCCTCTTGATCCAATTCATGCTGTCGGGCGTCTAGTCCTCGCCTGCAGCAACAATTTCCTTAAAGTTTTCAAAAAATTCATCCGCCATCTTCTTCGCGACGCCATCGATTAATCGGGCACCCAGTTGTGCCAGTTTGCCGCCAACATTGGCCTGCACGTTGTAAGCCAGCAAGGTAGCTCCATCCTGTTCGGTCAGGCTCACCGAAGCAGACCCCTTCGCAAATCCCGCAGCACCACCCTGCCCTGCACCGCTGATGGTGTACCCATTGGGTGGATCCTGGTCGGATAGCTCAACGTCAAATTTGAACTTGGCTTTGACCGGGCCGATTTTCGTGACCAGCCTGGCTTCAAAAGTATTCTCGCCAGTGGCATCGAAGCTCTCGCAACCGGGCATAGCCTGCTGCAGGATCGTCGTATCGTTGAGGGCTGCCCACACAGTGTCCCGCGACATCTCGATTAGCTGTTCAGAAATCATTTCCATAGTACTGCTTCCTTCCAATCAGTGACATCTGACGCTTTTATTACTATAGCCGGCTTACCAGCCTACCGCCTGACCGTCTTTGCGATGATCTGATCCGGCTCGGTAAACACCATTAACGGGATGATCCTCAGCAATACTCTCCGACGTAAAAACAGGCTGCGGCAGATTAGGGTCTCTGGTGAATAGAATACCCTGATAGCCGCCAACGCGACCGCCGTTCACCGAACGCACGTCATGCCCCCTAGCCTGCAGTGACCGTCCTACCAGGCTGAAGAGATCATGCTCCAGGGACAGTATGTTACTGTTTTGGCTATGGGTAAACCGCGCTACATCAGTAGTCATTTGCACATTCATGCCGTGGTCGATGACGTTCACCATGTGCTGCGCATGGGTTTCAGGCTGCACCGACCCGCCCATATTACCGAAGGTCATGAGCGGCTGGTCATACTGCATCACCATACCGGCGATAATCGAGTGAAATGGGCGCTTGCGGGGAGCCACGACGTTCGGATGCTCTTCATCCACAGAAAAAGCGACGCCGCGATTATGCAGAATCATGCCGTAGGGCGGGATGGTGATACCGCTGCCATAAACAGAAAAAATACTGTGAATGAAGCTCACCATATTGCCCCAGCGATCGGCGGTGGTCAGATAGATAGTGCCACCGTCCAGGCCACCTTTTACTGAAGGCTCTGAGGCAGCATTCATATCGATGCGATCACACAGGCCTCGGGCATAAGTCTTTGACAGCAACTGCTCCAGCGGCACATCGGAAAACAGCGGGTCTGCGTTGTAGGCCTGCAGATCGGAGTACGCCAGCTTCTTGGCTTCCACCATGAAGTGCCAGTAATCTGGATTTGATGGCCCCAGTGCAGACAGATTCAGTCCGTGCTCGGGGGCACAGACTTCCAGAATATTGAGCATCTCCAGTGCGGCCCAACCCTGTCCGGGAGGCGGCAACTGGAATATATCGTAGCCATGATAAGTGGTGGAGATCGGTTCAACCCATTCAGATTCAAACGCAGCCAGGTCTTCATGAGTCATGACGCCGCCTTCTGACTGCACTTTGGCGACCAGGGCATCGGCGATGGCGCCGGAATAAAACGCTTCGCGACCCTGCTCCTGAATCAGCCGCAGCGCATCAGCCAGACCAGGGTTTCTAATAATGCTATACAGCGGCGGCACTTCACCCTCATTCAGGAATACGGCGGCAGAGTCCGGATCCTGCAGCAACTTTTCTTGCTGGCTCGTCAAATCGGAATGGCGGCGCTCAGACTGTCCCCAGCCTTCCTCCGCGAGGCGCGCGGCGCGCTCGAAAGTTTCTTCAAATCCCATGGTGCCGAAGCGCTCGAGCAGCGCGTCATAACCTGAAATCGCGCCTGGCACTGTTGCTGCATTGACGCCACGTCCGGGAATCCGATCCAGACCTAATTCTTCCTTAAAAAATTCCGGGGTCCAGCCTGCAGGTGCAAACCCTGCCGAATTCAAGGCGTAGAGCTTCTGGTCTGCTGCGCTCCAGACCAGAGCAAATAAGTCACCCGCCAGGCCTGTATCGTTCTGAGAAGTCACATCGAGAACCGCAGAGGCTGCTACTGCCGCGTCGATAGCGTTGCCGCCCTGCTGCAAAATCTCGAGCCCCGCCTGAGCCGCCAGCGGATCACTGGTGGCGACAATGCCATGGCGCGCCAACACTTCTGAACGTCCCTGGCCCAGCCAACCCTGACCTCTTGAGCCAGGCGCAGCGACGACGCTGGCCGCAGGGTTAGTGACCTGCTCAGTAGGAATGCCAAAGGCATTATCCGATTGTGCCTGCGCCGGGTTAGAGGTGGCGGCGGCGAATGCCGCAGCGAGCAATGTCTTCTTGATCATGGGGATTCCTATCGCGTGATTGCAGTTCCGGATTGAGTCTAATGTTGCACTGAAGCGAGATGCTGCGCCAATAAATCTTTGCCGTAGTCATTGCCATTGGGCGTGCGCACCACCGTGTGAATATGGTCGCGTGTGGGTTGCCCCGGCGTGTTCAGCATCTGGGTGCCAACCGGATTCTGATGATCGAATTCGATCATGATCGCCGGGCTATGGACCCGGTAATAAAACACAGCGTCATCTTCAGAGTGGCCGATCCAGGCAAAGTAGGTGGTATCCAGATGTTCTGCGATTTCCGCCATGGTCACGGCAGCATGGGGGTCTCGCAGATTGCCTATATACGCCTCGATCAAGTCCAGTAGCGCCAGGCGTTGAGCGCTGCTCAGATCGGAGCCCGCGATGCCCTCATAATCCTGCACCTTGTTGTCGGCATTGGCAGCCGCCATGGGATAGTTACGGGTTTTCTCACGCGTGATGGTAGCGACCTGCTGCTGAGACCCATCAAGGGACTGCATCAGAGCAAGGCCCAGATCCTGTTCAGGCTGCATAATGGTATTACCAGCATACATTCCAGCCTGAGCCACGACCGGCTCGCCACCCCAGAAGGCAGGCGTCATTACAACCTGATCACCCAGCACGAAGAAATTAATCACGAGATGGTGACCATCCAGTTGCCAGCCCCAGGGACCGTCAGCAGTGGGTATCCCCATCATGGTGATGTAATATTTTTCTTCGCCGTATCGGATCGGCTCACCATTGAGTTCAAGCAGCGTCTGCTCGGTACGCATGATGGCGCGGGTCTGCTCCAACCCCTTGCTGCTCAGGGACACTTGCAGTAGCTGCCACGCCGCAGCTTTCTGCTCGGCGTCCATCTCTTCGAGACTCAATCCTCGGCGTGGAAAAATGCCCACATCCACATTGGACCAGTCACGCCATTCCGGGTCGTCCACCGCAAAGTGGGTGCGGCTAAGTTCGATGTTATCCAGAGTTACAAGAAAGGCGTCTGCGGCAACACGGATTGCGTCGGTGCTGACACCGGTACTGCGAATGGGATAGAGGCCTTCGATTTTTCCAGCCGAGGTTCGGACACCCTGAAAGGGCTCACCCATGGCGGTCGCAGCGCCGCGGGAAAAATTTCCTTTCATGTTCAGGATGTTCGACGGATAGAGGGACTGGGCAAGGCTGATCCCGGCAAACAGCAGGATTCCCGAGACGGAGAACAGGCCGATGATTCGCAAAAGGGTTTTATTCATAGCGCACTCTCTTGGTGGAGTTTTCCTAACAGGGCCTGAGAGGCTAACTGCTAATCAGGGCAGCTGCAAGTCGGGCTGCGGTGCGCAAAATACGTGGCTTCGCGGGATTACTCCACCATGACCATTTCCAGCACTTTCTCATCGCGCCAGCGGTCTCCGCGCAGTCGCAGCGCGAATACCACCGCAATGGCAAAAATCAGGGCGACGAATGCCAGCCAGGCCACCCTAGGCCCCAACTCAAACACCCGAATAATAAAATACTGCGCCACCAGCATGGCCCAGTGCAGACTCACAGAGGCATACATCAGCCAGCGGGTGTCGCCAGCCCCCCGCAGCACGCCACCGGTCACCTGGATAATGGCATCCGCCATGGCGTAGCTGGATAGACCAACCATCATGAAGGCAGCCAGCTCGCGAATCTCGCTAAAGTCACCTTGCGGTGGCGCGAACATCTCCACCAGGGAAAACCTGAAGGTGATATAGATGAACGCCAGTACCGCCGAATAGCTTAAACCAATGACAAATCCAGCCGTGACTACTTCATCGGTCCGCCGCATATCGCGAGAACCCACAAAGCGCCCTATCAGGCTAATCATGCCGATGTTCAGACCTATCATTGGAACGAAGGACAGCATATCCCAGTTGAATACGATTGCGGCGGACGCGCCCTGCGCTACACCGTAGGACTGAAACATTAGTAGGAACAGATTGAACGCAGCCACATTGAGAAAAAGCTCGACACCGGAAGGGAAGCCAAGGCGAAAGAAGCGGCGAAAAATTCCCCAGTCTGTGCCAAAGGCCCTGGCAACCGAAAACTCCTCGCGATGGGCTTTGCGGAAAAAGAAGAATAGAAACAGCAGAAAAGCGAAGCCGGTTGCAATGAGGGTGCTAATACCAGCGCCAACGATACCCAAGGCAGGAAAGCCGAGGTGCCCAAACACCATAACGTAGGCCAGGGGCACATTCAGAATCAAGCCACAAACGTCACAGATCATTACCACTCGGGTGCGACCGATGCCAGCAAAGTAGGAGGACACACAAATTTTGGCAAGAGTCACCACAATGCCAAGCATAAGAATCTGATAATAGGTGCGCTCAAGTTCCACCTGGACCGGATCATGATCCATGGCAGAAAAAATGTCCGAGACGAAATAGGTAATGAGAGCCAACACCGGCACACAACAAAGGGTCATGACCCAGCCCTGGATGACCACCTTGGGACACTTGTGTTTTTCACCTGCACCAAGATATTGCGCTGCCAGTGCATTTGCGTAGGAAAACAAACCAGAGAAGAAACAGAAAGAGAAAAAGCAGGCTACACCACCCCCTAACGCGGCCGCCATATGGGTAGGATCGATCTGCGACATGAAATAGCGGTCAGTAAAAATCATGACCGCAAAGGTACCCTGGGAAACCACCATGGGCAGCGCAATCGCGAGGAGTTCGCGCAGCGTCTCTTTATTAAAATTCAGCCGTTCAAGCATGAGTCAAGGCCGTTTACCCACCGCAAGGCAGCGAGAAAAAATGATTGTAGATGCGTATTTTGAATCATCGATAGTGGTGGCACTAATAGGATGAACGAAGAACCAGATAAACCGGACCAATAGTCGCGAACCAGCGAGGAAGGATGCTAGTGAACTAGAGCAGCGTTGCTACTGGCGTACCGCTCCACACAAAGCCAGGGTGGATGGTCACAGGCGGGGGCATGGTACGTCAATCATGGGATGATAACAATTACTGGATCAATTCTGGTTTAGCGGCTGCCGCTGTCCGTAAGTAAGACTACGCCATAACCATTCGGCGGGACCAAAGCGGAAATAACGTAGCCACAGTGGGCTAAAGATCAACTGAAAACCCCAGATGCCGAATACTACATAATAGATTTCAACTCGCTGCAACTCCCCCGCCAATCCCAGCCCCCAACCCATGAAGATGAAATTACAGATTAGCGAGTGAGACAGATAGTTAGTAAGCGCCATTTGGCCCACTTTGGCCAGTGCACTTTGCAAAGATTTGAACAGATCCAGTTTGCAGACCAGCATTACCAGGCCAATGTAACCCAGCGCCAGGGACAGACGCCCAAGATCATAGGTGGGTCGATTGAAGGCAGACCACTGTAGCTCGAAACCAGAGCTCACGAAGGTAATGGTTTCCCAAGTATTGAGAGGCAATCCAACGCCAAGACCAAGCAGGGTCATGGATCCGTAAATCTTGACACTGCGGTAGCCATCTAACAAACCCCATTTGAATAAGGCCATGCCCAACAGCATCATAGAGAGCGCATCCCAGAAAGCGTTACCAATGAAGCCAATGGTCTGCAGAATCAGATTAACTGGCGCTAGTGCAATAAAGTTACTCAAATATCCTGAGCGCAACTGCTGCCGCTGTTGTTCGACTAGCTCAGGGGAAATGAATTGCTGTTCAAGAAAGGTATCCCAGTCCTCCAGCACCTCCTCCTGCTCAGCACTCAACGCAGTCCCCGCTGGCAGCGCATTGATCTCATCAACCGCAGCGCCCAGACTGCTTGCACCGTAGTAGCCACTAGTATGCACAATCGCAAGCAGCAACAGAATGGCGCCACTGCACTGCGCCAGCCGCTTCGCGGGTAGATCGCGGAACAGATAGAGTACAAACCCTGTCATGCCATAGGCATAAAGAATGTCACCCACCCATAACAACACATAGGCATTAAACAAACCGAATACCACTAACAGCAAAGTGCGCCGGTAGAAAAGGTTCTTTACAATTCCCGGATTAGCCTCGGGTTTATTCAGGAAGATAAGCATCCCTGCCCCAAACAGCATGGAGAAAATCGCGCGCATGCTCCCTTCAACAAAAATATCCATAGTCATGAAAGTGGCGAGATTCAGGCCCGAATCTGCACTGTCGGTAGTTGGGATAAGATATGCGGCGAAAGGGTTGGCAAAGGCGATGATATTCATCAACAGAATACCCAGCAGAGCCACACCGCGCAGGGTATCGATGGACTGAATGCGTGACTTTCCGGAAACTGGGAAGGATGGTTCCGTCATTGACTTCTTCTGTGTTCAGCTCGCATGGAGTTAAGCGGCATTTTGGGCAATGCCGACATGCGGCAAATTCAAGACTTTGTAGGATCGAGAGTCACAGAGACGAAAACAATAAGCGTTTAATCCCATACCCGCTAGCTCCCGACAATGCTTGGACACATGAGGCTGCGACCAGAAAATAAAGCTAAGTTGCTAAAAAGGGACGAAGGGATTAGCGCTCAATCCTTCCGCCCCCTGCGATCCTTAGCGCCCCAATACTGAAACAGGGCTGAAGCTTAGTGCCCTTGATCAAAAAGTACTGTAAAGGAAACCGGCACAGCGCGGCTGATACTTGGCAGGCCCGCCACTTCACGCAAAGCCTCGACACCAGTCTGCAGGCCAAAGTCAACTGCAGTCACAACAATTGGCTTCAGGGTCGTGGCGACAAGCGCTTCATCTAGCCTGGTTATCATGACGTCGGCAGTATATGAGCGGGATATGTCGCGCATACTGAGACTGAAATTTAGCTGCATGGTCTCAGAGCCTCCGGCCGGCATTGCAGCAAGGTTATCTAGGTCTATAGTCGCCTCAATGGTCGCTTCCGGAAACAAATTGGTTTCGAACAGCATCGCCTGCATGCGCTCATTACGAATAGGGATCAAGGTATTGACGCTGGCGAGCTCAACCGTCACGGAGACAGCGCCATCATCTGCGATCTCACCCGAGAGCAGATCAAAGGTATGCACCTCAGCAACGTGCTCGGCTTTGGTCGTGACAAAGCTCAAGGTGGAAGCCTCGTTGTTCAATGACCAGTGGGCCATGGCAAGGTTGGGCAAAAAACCGGCCATAAGTAGCGTGCCAGCGCAAAAAGCAGTTTTTAATGTGTTCATGAGGATCTCCGTAGCAAGGGGGATCAGTATAAGCGGCAATGATGAAGAAGGGAAAGTGCACACTGGCTTCAGACTGTCTCTTGGGCTCATGTTCAAACCTGCCTGCAAGGTCACAATTTCCGAAAATGAAGCTGCCATCGCCTTCTCGTGACTGTTACGCAGTAAATCGCACCAGACACGCGACCGCTTGTCTCTCGGAACAGCAATGCAACTGCAAGAGAGACAGCTGTGCTTGCACTCGGCCTGAATTGCGTAACGATATACGGTCCGTTAACCCCTTATTTGCCGAAACCAATCTGAGAAGAGCCAGTGCTGTCATAACTCCTGAACAAAACTAAACACAAAGAAGGTTGACTGAGGCACCGTAACTGATTAGTTTGACGCCCCTGCCCCAGGTGCTGGTTGGTTCGCAAATTTTACATCTAGCGAAAATCGAATGAAGCAATCAGCTTAAACGGGAAGTCCGGTGGATCACACAGAGTCAAACATTGACCCCTTTGATGAATCCGGCGCTGCCCCCGCAACGGTAAGCAAGTGGAGTCTTTATAAGTCCCGCTTGTAAGCCCGATACCGGCCTGAGCCAGAGCAACTCGATTTACAGAAATTAGCCTGTAAGTCGGTCACGATGCAGCGGAGGGCTCATCGGTAGTTGGATATCCTGCCTCGCGCAAGTTTTCACTACTTCACATCTCTCCCTCATTGAAACTTAGATTCATTGAGGAACCCAGTAATGTTAATTACTTTTAAGCGAACAGCAGTCACCGCAGTTGTTGCGGTGGCAACTAGCTCCCCTATCACCCTGGCGCAGCAGTCAGATAATTTAGAAGAAATTGTTGTCACCTCCAGTCGTGTGGCGATTCCCCTGCGCCAAATCGGTACGTCCGTCTCAGTGATGGACGATTTTGAGATTGATTCTCGCGGTGTTCTCAACATAACCGATCTGCTCAGACAAATGCCTGCCACTGGCGCCAGCAATAGTGGCGGTGCGGGCAAAACCACGTTGGTAAGGATTCGCGGCGAAGAAGGCTTTCGCACCCTGACAATTCTCGACGGCGTGCGCATTCAGGATCCAAGTGGACCGCAAATCGCAACGTCGTTTGAGCACTTGCTGAGTGATGGGATCGGACGAATTGAAGTACTGCGCGGCCCCCAGGGTCTGGCCTTTGGTGCCGATGCCGGCGGCGTGATTAACATCAGCTCACGCTCAGCGTCTGAGGGCTTCAGCGCCAGCGCTAACGCCCAAACTGGACGCTATGGCACCAATCAGCTGGCGGCCAACATCGCGGGTCGAAACGGCGCCTTTGACTACTTCCTTGCTGCCACCGACTTCGAAACCAATGGCTTTAACTCACGGGATTCTGATAACACATTAATGGATGCGGATGGTTATAAGAACACCTCTCTGCACGCCAGACTCGGTATGGATATTACAGAATCGTTTCGAGTACAACTGGTACGCCATGATATAGATGGCCGCAACGAGTTCGATGGCTGTTTCACAAGCACCCGCGTGGAGGATTGCAGTGGGAGCAACGACCTTAGCGCCACTCGCATTGAAGCGGAATACAAAGGCGCTGCCTTTTCGCATTCCTTCTCCTACAGTAGCACCGACAGCGATCGAGAGAATTTCGCCGCGGGCGCCTCCAGCTTTACTGCCGCTGGCAAGCTGGAGCGCTGGGAATATATTGGTACAGCCACCGAGCTCCCGGGCTTTGACCTCGTGTACGGCGCAGATCAGGAAGAGGCTTGGAATAACGGAAGAGGACGAGACAATATTGGTGTATTCCTCGAATATCTCAGTGATTTCTCTGACGCGGTGTTTTTCACCGCAGGTGTTCGTCACGATGACAATGAAGATTTTGGCACCAACACCAACTATCGGGTCAGCGCAGCGTATCTTGCCGATCTGGGCGAAGGTACGCTCAAATTCAAAACCGCTCTGGGCACAGGATTTCGTGCACCGAGCCCTTTCGAGATCGCCTATAACGCTGGTGCTTTTGCATTTCCTCCGGCTGCGGGCATAACCTTACAGCAGGAAGAAAGTGAGGGCTGGGAAATAGGAGTGGAATATATCACTCGTACTATGCGACTGGAGGCCGTTTATTTCGATCAGAATGTTGAGAATGCCATCTTTTTTGACCTCGCATCCTTCAGTGGCTACCTGCAGGATATTGGACAGGCTAATTCTCGCGGTATCGAGCTAAGTGCAGAAATCCCAATCACCGATTCTCTAAGAGTCACCGGCAACTACACCCGCAATGAGACGGAGCGGCCTGACGGTACGCAACGTTTACGCCGGCCAGAGCACCTCTTTAATCTCGGTTTTCTCTACACTGGTCTCGATGGCAAGCTGAATTTGAATGGCTTCTATCGCTCACAGGCTAACGCCATAGACAGCGGCAATATTGCTATCGATGATTTTGGCGTGTTCGACCTGACTGCGTCTTATCAGCTAACGGAGGGTGTTCGCGTTTATAGCCGACTGGAAAATGTTTCTGATGAGGACTATCAGGAGATCATTGATTACAACGCTGCTGGGGCTGCCGCCTACATCGGTGTTAACTTCAAGCTGACGCGTTGAAGCACTAGGCAACAGGGCGGCAGGATAGTGCCCTGCCGCCTTTATCAGTCTACATTCAGACTGCGGAACTCAGAGCGAGAAGAATTGGTTTCCGATTTCCTGTTTTCCATATCCTTTCCGAGATTCGAGGCTGATATGGGCAGCAAACGCCTAAAACAGTTCGTCACCAATCTCCAACAACCTGTTGCTGATTTCGGTTGGAGTGACTCCATTAGTGTTAGTAAACACGATGGCAGCGATTCCCTGCCGGGGCAGAATCCTGATATCAGTATTCGATCCCGGGTCACTACCCCCGTGCCCCCACTGCGGTTCACTGTTTAACTCTCGATCCGAGGACCAGGTCAGTCCCTGGGTTCTATTTCCGGCAGGGACACGCTGATCGGTGAGCATTTCAGCCACGGTCTCTGGCTTCAGGATTTGCTTGCCACTGAACTCGCCACCATTCAGGTAAGCACGCGCATAGTTGCTCAATTGCCTCACGCTGGTGCGCAGAAATCCATCGGGGTAGTTAGGATGGTTATAGACACAATTGCTCTGATAACCATCGTCCAGTCGCCGCTCAAGCGTGGGTCCACCCTCTCGTATCACGCCAAGGGGAATTCCACCCCACGTTGGACCACGCGCGGTGCTGTCTTCTACCCAGGTATAGGGAACAACGTGGCGCGACAGATCCGAATCCGCCAGCATCCAGGACGTGTCTGGCATATCAAGCCTGCTGAAGATATTGCGCCGACAGTATTCAGCGAAGGGAATGCCTGACTTTAGCTCAACAATATACGCCAGTACACCAAATGAAATATTGGTGTACTCGAAGCGAGATCCTGGCTCCCAGTCCTGAAAATTCTGCTCGGCATTGTAGAAAGCACCGTCGGGCGTAAGGTACTCCCGCAGCCACACTGAGAGCTCGAAACGCGGATCGCCGCAGGCATAGCGCTCCGCATAAAAGAGTCCATCGCGCAGAAACGAGGTGTGGGTTAGCAACTGGCGAACCGAAATACCATCGGCGCTGCGTTTGGGATTGGTCACCGCAAAAGGCAGGATTGAATTAAGGTCAGCATCCAAATCCAGCAGGCCGACTTCTTTCAGCTGCATGATCGCCGTCGTAGTAAAGGTCTTGGAGATGGACGCAATGTTCTGCAGGCTATCGAGTGAATAGGGAATCCTGCGTTCAATATCGGCCCAGCCGTAGGCCTTGGACCAGACAATGTCATTGTTCTTGATAATGCAGGCCGCAACACCGGGCATGTGATCCCGTGCCATCTTCGCTTCGATAAAATCATCGATATCACCGGGGCCTGCGCCGAACAGGGGTCTCGTGGTCAGGCAAGATGCAGCCCCGAGCGCTGCGCCCTGGTTCAAAAATCTACGGCGGTTCATTTTATGCTTCCTATTTTTCTTAGTTGATCTAGGGCAAGTGTACTTGTTTATCATAGAAAATGAATTTTCAATCTGGTGTGCCAGCCAGGGTAACGTCGAGACAGACCACGGTGAAGCCACTGCCCTGATATGCTTTAATATCGCTCTGCCTTACTGCCAACCCCTATCACCAAACGACTTGGAGCACCCAAGGTTATGAAACAAGTGTTAACTATTTTTTCTGTTCTTATGGCCCTGCTGATAATGCACGTCACCAGCGCGCAAGACCAGGCGGTGCCTGTCCGCAACGAAGTGCCACGCACTGACCAGCAGGAAGTCATCATGATGCGCCATGCCTATCTTGATGAGGGCAGCTATGACTACTGGTATGAACAGAGTGCCACTGGGGTTTGGCCTTGGTTCGAACGCTTGGGTGCCCGTATTCTTGGCGACTTCGAGGTTATTTATCCACTGGGCGATGACGCTTCTCCGGGACAGGATGAGGCCCTGCGCTTTGCCCGCTACGCCAGTTATGAACATTGGCAGGCGACCCGGAGCAATGAGGCGGCTGGAGATACTGGCGGTTCGCTGCAGCTAGCGGGCAATGGCGGCTTGAGCGACGCCTCTACTGCGGGCCTAAGCAATCGTCGCCAGGTCTTACAGGGCTCCCGCGGCGGCTATTTCCTGCAGGGCTATATGGCAGAGACTCGCCCAATTTACATGCCGGGCAGCAACGAGCAGTTCGAATCAGTTTCCACCGCTGCCGCCGAGGCGCCTCGCCCCGTGCGACTGATGGCGGCGCGAGCAGGCGAACCAGTCCTTGGTCTGGAATATCGCCGCATAAGAAAAGGCAGTTTCGAAGACTTTCATATCATCACGCGGGACCGCGTATATCCTTACCTGGAAAAGATTGGGACTCGCCCCGTTGGGCAGTGGCGCGTGCTGTACTTGCCAAACAGCTCAGCAGTCGAGAATCCTGAATATGACGAAATTTTCACCCTCACGCGCTATGCCAGTATTGAACATTACAATACGGTATGGTCCGACGCCGCCGCTCTTGGCGGAGATGGGCCAGATTACCAGGCCATGCTAGCTGCATTTGGTCGGCTCAATGAGCTTAGCCTGGAGACCAACACGGAGTTTCTGCGCGGTGCGCTCTACGGCAGCCCGCCAGTGCATGCTCCGGCAATGCGTGGCTCTTACAGGCTCTCCCAATAATTCAAACAAGCGATAGTTAAACCAATCATCCAAAAACAGAGAATCGTTATGCGCATACCTCTCGTGAGCCTGCTGTTGTTGCTGATTTCGTCTGTGAGCATTGGCCAGACTCGAGGTCCGGAAAATGGTTCACTTGTTATCGTGGGTGGCGGTATGCGCGACCTTGATATTTTGCGTGAATTTGCCGAACTCGCAGGTGGCAGCGATGCGCCTGTAGTGGTGATTCCAACAGCTGGCGGCTCGGAAAACTATGATGAATTCTGGCAGGGACTAAACCAATTCCGAGCTGCCGGTCTCACCAAACTTAAACTCATTCATACCTATGAACGCGCCGAAGCCGATACAGCAGCTTTTGCCCAGGCAATTCGCGAAGCAAAAGGCGTTTGGTTTACTGGCGGACGGCAATGGCGTCTGGCGGATTCATACCTGCACACTGAAGTCCATGATGCCTTGCAGGAACTGCTGGAGCGCGGCGGTGTTATAGGTGGCTCATCTGCCGGCGCCACAATTCTGGGTTCCTATCTCGCACGCGGCGATACCACCAGCAACACCGTCATGATGGGAGACCATGAGGAAGGTTTTGGCTTCATATCCAATATTGCTATCGATCAACATCTGCTAAGGCGCAACCGCCAGTTCGATCTGCTGGAAATCACAAGCGCAAAACCTGAGCTGCTGGGCATTGGATTGGATGAGGATACGGCTATCGTGGTGCGCAACAATCGCTTTGAGGTAATCGGCAACAGCTACGTGGTGATATACGACAACATGCGCCAGATTGACAGTGGCGGCCCCTTTTATTTTCTCGAACCGGGAGATCAATATGACTTCCTTGAGCGGCAGGCCTATCGCCCCAGCAGAAGCCTCGAGCCACTTGAAAGAATTGTAGAGACTGGGCAATAACAGCCATTTAGCTAGAACCAGTAACTAAATACCGCGTCAAGTCTTGATATCCAGCAAACAATGACAATTTATTAATTAACCAGAATATTTATAATGGAATCTGATTAAGACCTCTACATACTGACCTCTAAGGGGAGGCAATAAGCAGCATGAAAACCAACATCTTCAGAGCACACAGTATCCTGCGCAAGCAGTTCTTCCATAGTTTGATCGCACTGCTGGCATGGCTGATCATGCCAATGGCCGGGGCCCAATCAATCGACGATATCACTCTGAATGTCTACAAGGAGCCAACCTGTGGCTGCTGCGTGGGCTGGATCGAGCACATGGATGAGCGCGGTTATTCTTCTAATGTCCACCATCCTCGCGACATTGGCAAAGTAAAAGCGGAACTGGGCCTGAAGCCGGAATGGACATCCTGTCACACTGCAGTCACTCAGGAAGGTTTCATCTTCGAGGGCCATATTCCAGAGAAGTTTATCGCACAGTTTCTCGCTGCACCGCCAGATGGCGCTTTGGGGCTGGCAGTGCCAGGCATGCCGATAGGTGGACCCGGCATGGAAATGGGGAATCGTTTTACGCCCTACGACATCCTGTTGATTAACAAGGACGGTAGCCACTCAGTCTTTGCCAGTATCAAATCTGCAGCAGAACAGCACTAGTCAATATTGCGTTTGGGCCACATTTAAAAAGCCCACAAAGAAAGCGCATAAAAAAGCACCGCCTGCAAGCGCAGTGGTGCTTTTTTATTTTTAGCCAAGCTAAACATTAAGCGGGGTTAGCAAGCTGGCAGAATCTAGATCTCGTTACGTTGCGCCGCCTGGTTAATCAGGTCTGCCGCCCGGAACGCCATCGCCATGATCGTCATAGTAGGCTGGCCCCGACCCGAGGTGACCATGGAGCTGCCGTCACACATAAACAGGTTGGGCACATCGTGGGCGCGGTGACTGGCATCGACCACGGAAGAGTCCGAATCGTTGCCCATGCGACAGGTGCCAAGCAGGTGCACGTTGCCTTCCTGCCCATTCTCCGGGTAGTCGCCAACTATGTTACTAGCGCCCGCGGCTTCCATGAGTTCTGTGGTCTTGTCCAGGAACCAGCGCATGGTTGCCAGATCGTCGGGGTGATCCATGTAGGTAGTGCGTATAGCAGGTCGCCCAAACTTGTCCTGCACTTCAGGATCCAGGCTGATGTTATTGCTGCTTACTGGTAGGGATGTGGTATGACCGTCAAATGCAGCAACATGGGCAAAATCATGGGCCAACTTGTCCTTATATTCCTTACCCCAGCTGGCGCCGCCAAACAGGGAACCACTCATCAGCGCATAGCCAAGCGGCGTGCCGCGTGAGGGATGACGACCATCGATGCCGCCACCACCATAAAAACCTAATGCTGGATCCAGCTCATAAAAATCATGGACTACCCGAGTCGCTGGGACGCTCTTGTATGCATTGACGGGTTCATCGAATAAACCAGCAACTGAGGTGTAACCATTAAACATCAGGTTTTTACCTACCATGCCAGAAGAATTGGCCAAGCCATCGGCAAACCGGCTAGTTTCAGACATTAACAGCAGTCGCGGCGTCTCAGACCCGTTGGCGCATAAGACAACGGCCTTGGCTCGCTGCGCCTGTTCATTGCCGTCGCCATCCCAGTAAACCACTTCAGTCACCCTGCCCTCATCATTGGTATTGACGCGGTGAACAGTACAGCCGGTCCGTAATTCACAATTTCCCGAGGCCAGAGCCACTGGAATCATCGTTACCAGAGATGATGACTTTGCGTTCACCTCGCAGCCAAAACCATTACAAAAACCACAATGGATACAGCCCGGGCGTCCGTTATGGGGCTGAGAAAGAATGGCAACTGGCGCTGGATAAGGATTGAGACCCAGGGATTTTGCCGCGCGCTCCAGCAGCACATCGGAACCCTTAATTGGCATGGGTGGGCAGGGATACTCGCGCGTGCGCGGCGGGTCCCATGGCCCCTGCAGGCCAGAGACGCCAATCTCCCAGTCAACCTTGGTGTAGTAAGGTTCCAGATCATTGTAGCTAATGGGCCAGTCCGCAAAATTCGTACCGGCAATCGTGCCACGCACACTGGCTTCCCTAAAATCGATTGGCCGCAAGCGCCAGAAGTTACCTGAGTAGTGCATACTGCTTCCACCCACGTTATGGGCATAGCCACACACCGTTTCCCGTCCTTCAGCGACATCATTTTCAGACTTGCGAAAAGTCTGGGGGTAACCCTGAGTCCGGCCCCACATATGTTGCAGGTTATGATCAATAGCCCACTCATCATGGTGAAAGTCTTCGGCTTTCAGATGCGGTCCCTGCTCCAGCACCACCACGGAGTGCCCTGCGGTGGACAACTCCTTTGTCATAACACCACCAGCAGCGCCGGAGCCTACAATAACGAAATCGACTTCTTCTCGGGTTGGATAACTGGGAGATACTGCTTCAGCCATGATTATTCTCCTTTCTCCATATAATCTGCATCGTAGTAGCCATAGGGCGCTGCCCAGGCTCCACGGTCTTCGAAACCTATGATCTGGTAGCCGATTTTGTTTTGATTGCCGCCGTATTCAGGCAGGGAAAAAGTCCCAGCAATTATCAGGTAGCGCATGGTGGCGAAGAAGGGTGTATTCTCATTCTGAGCCAGCAATTCGTCTTGCTGCGCTTCAGTCAATTCATGAAAGTGAGCTGCACCGGTTTCAGTTGCCACCTGCAGGCCGAGCTCACGCAGCCCATCGCGCAACATGACAAGTTGCGGCTCGCGCTGCGGCTCACCGAAGATATTATCCAGAAAATAAATAACGCCGGCTTCCGTGGCACCTGGCGTGTCATCGCTGGGAATAATACGAGCTGCAATCGCCGTTAACTCGACAGCTTCCTCATTACTAAACGCTGTGAATGCGGCTTCGTTCCGAGCCGATTCACTGGCCTCGCGACAAGCTGTTAAGATTGCCGGCGCAGACAGGACTAGCAGTGACCCTTTGGCCAGAGAGGCTGTATTTACCAGGAAATCACGACGCGATAGATGGTTGGCTGCCAAAACACTTTACTCCTTCACTTCAGAGCGGGCGGGCGCACACTCAAGACACGAGTCTATCATGGGGGACACAACAGCTCACTACCGGCCTCAAGCAAGGCCAGACTCAGGCAGTTTCCTGCACCAATGCCGGCTGCAATGCCTGAGTGGGTTCGACGTAGTCGTAGCCCAGGGTTTCAGCCACCGCATCCATCGTCACCATACCCTTGTGCACATTCAACCCTTTCAACAAATTGGCATCTGCCAGCAGTGTATGATGCACTCCCTGATTAGCGAGCGCCACGACGAAAGGTAATGTCGCATTGGTGAGCGCCAGTGTTGACGTGCGAGCAACCGCACCCGGCATGTTTGCGACACAGTAGTGAATGATGCCGTCAACGCTATAAATAGGATCTTGATGAGTAGTTGGTTTGCTGGTTTCGAAACAACCACCCTGATCGATCGCCACATCCACAAGCACACTGCCGGGCTGCATCAGCTTAAGCATTTCGCGAGAAATTAATTTGGGGGCAGCGGCGCCGGGAATTAATACCGCGCCGATAACAGCATCTGCAGTAGGCAGCAACGTTTCGATATTGGCACGAGTAGAATAAAGCGTGTTCAGGCGATCACCAAAAGCCTCATCGATGTCCTTGAGCCTTGAAAGTGAACGGTCGGCTATTGTGACGTTTGCGCCCATGCCCATGGCGATACGCGCTGCATTTATCCCAACCACACCGCCACCAATGACCAGCACATTAGCGGGCGGCACGCCCGGCACGCCACCCATAAGAATACCCTTGCCACCTTGAGCCTTCTCGAGACACAGCGCCGCTTCTTGAGCAGCCATGCGACCAGCCACTTTGCTCATTGGTGTGAGCAAGGGCAGACCCCCATCCGCATCGGTAACAGTTTCATAGGCAATACATGTCGCCCCGGACTCGACCAATAACCTGGTTTGCTCGGGATCCGGCGCCAGGTGCAGATAGGTGAACAGCGCCTGGCCCTCTCGCAGCATCTTGCATTCCTGGGACTGTGGTTCCTTTACCTTGACGATCATGTCGGCACGATCAAAAATTTCTGCGGCAGTCTCAATGATACGGGCACCCGCCTCTCGATAATCATCATCCGAAAAGCCAACAGCTGCGCCGCCATTTTTTTCTACGACCACTGCGTGACCGTTCGCCACCAGCTCACTGACACCGGTGGGAGTCAATCCAATTCGATACTCGTGATTTTTAATCTCTTTGGGAACGCCGATCAACATCTCAAAATACCTCGCCCGTCTATTTACTGGACCTAGTTCGATTTACGCCGGAGGCAGCGAATCGCCGCCTGAAAGTCTGAATATTATAGATACTGGAACCCAAAATTTTGTGCGCATTTTATTGATTTATTGCCATTTATAAGAACATATTTCTTTTAGAAGTAGTTTATTAAGTATTATTTACCGCCCACATACAGTTGAGCAGCAAGATGAATTTAAGCAATATAGACAAGAAAATCCTGCGTGAACTGCAGAAAGATGGCCGAATCACCTTCTCTGAATTGGCGAAACGGGTAGGACTCTCAACCAGCCCGTGTCTGGAGCGGGTGCGGAAGATGGAACGAGAAGGGATCATAGAAGGCTATACCACGCTGCTCAATCCGAAGTTCCTGGACGCCGACCTGATTGTGTTCGTTCAGATTAGATTGACCCGCACATCCCAGGATATTTTCGAACGCTTCAAGGCAGCCGCAATTAATCTGGAAGAAGTGCAAGAGTGCTATTTAATCTCTGGTAATTTTGATTACCTGATCAAGGCGCGGGTTTCTGACATGGATTCCTATCGGAAATTTCTTGGCACTACCCTGCTAAAATTGCCCGACGTGCAGGAAAGCACGAGCTATGTGGTTATGGAATTGGTCAAGGAAACACTAAACCTGCCCATGCCCAAGTAAACCAGGCCCAATCCTGAATCAATCTGATCCCGCCTGGTTCTGACTTATCTTGAGCTATTTGCAACAATAAGCAGCTGCTGGCCAGACTACTGGTCGTAGCCTTCCGCGCGCAACTCTTCTAGCCGAGCCCCACGCAGCATATTGAGCAGCGCGTAGTTACCCTCATGGCAGGCAAATTCGTAGATCGGTGCATCCAGGCGGGAAAAGTGAGTAACGCCAACGATTTGCTCAGTGAAAGTCGCCGGGTCATCAACGGTGAATTCATATTCGAGAGCTCCGTCTCCCACCCGGGTAAAACGCTCCGTTAAAACCATCTCAGCGGCACTGCCAAAGGCAACAGCACGCATGAAAATACTCGCCATGTTGGGGTTAAAGTGGCGGGTTTCCACCACCAGGCTATCCCCTTCCCAACGACCGCGAGAACTGCCGGTCCAGGTTGCTATGCGATGATCGAGAAATGGACTGTTGTCCAGGCGCACTATTCGAGGATCGTTCCCCAATTCTGTATAGAGCATGACATAGTCACGGGTAACTACGATCTGCACATTATTGTTATAGGAATTGGCTTTGATATAGGGACCGGTAGTCTGGGGAAACAGCAGGCAGCGAGACGCCAAGCCAAAATCCTCGGGCCGATCACAGGATATAGCACCAAATGATATTCTGCTCGGACGATCCGCTATAACCACCAAACCATCGTTGCAGGGATTCGAAGGGGGCGGTGATCGCTGGATGATCACACCATTCTGGGTCGTTGGAATTCTCCCGTTGCCTGGATAAATGATCATGGAGGTTCGTGTATTGGGAAACGGCTCGTCGTAATACGACCAGAACGTGTTGTACGCGCCGGTGTCATCGGTTGGGACTTCCAACACTCGCTGGGCTACATCCTGTTCGCGCTGGCTGCGACGAGCCTGACTGGAGGCCAGACGGTTAAACTTCGCGGCTAGCTCTTCCTCATTAAGAAATTCCCGATCTCCGAAACTTGTGGGGCGTTCGAATGGCGTCGAGTCATTGAAATTCCAGACGCCATTGAGATCCGGATAGCCAAACTCATCACGAGGCGCGACATAATCCTGGGCAAGCAGGGACACTGGCAGCAACAAGTGAGCAATCACCATCACGCAAACTGCTTGGGGAGATTTCAACATGCCAGAATCCCGGCTGTTACAGGACTTGACTCAACTTGCTGCCACCAGGTTGGGGCGAGCATCGAGAAAGTCAGTGATATTTTCGTAAGCCAGGGCGAACTCCAGGACCTTCTTGTCTTCACCATAGCGCCCCATGACTTGCATACCCATGGGCCGACTCTGGGCGTCAAAGCCAACTGGCACATTGACCGTAGGCAGACCACCCAGACTGGCATACATGACGACCTCCATCCAGCGATGATAGGTATCCATGCTGCGACCGGAAATTTGCGTTGGCCAGGGAGTATTCTTGTCATAGGGAAACAGCTGCGCGGTTGGCCATACCAGAAAGTCATACTGATTGAACAATCGGTCAAACTCCCTGTCCCAGGCCTGGCGAATGCGGTTCGCATTGGACGTATCCCCTGCCGTGATGCTCATGGACTGCTGAATCTCCCAGGCCAGATCATCTTTTAGCAGGCCGCGGGTTTCCGGGTCATCCCAATAACGACGCATGCTGGCTCGACCGCCATGTCGCAAGGTCGTCCAGCACAGCCAGAGATCGTTAAAGTTAAACAACGGTGTAGTTGCTTCAACACTTGCACCTGTTGCAGCCACCTGATTCAAACTGGCTTCACAGAGATCAAGCACGCCATCTTCCATGGCCAGGTAGCCATCGAGATTTCCCATCCACGCGAACTTGCTGGTACTGAGATCAAGGGCATTGAAATCACCATCCAAGCAAATCGATGCAATCGTATCCAACAATGCAATCGTGTCGGCAGTGTTGCGACCCATTGGGCCGGACGTTGATAGCGCCCTGGGCACCGACTCGGTACCACTCATCACATTAACACTGGGGCGAAAACCAATGACGTTGTTGAATGCCCCCGGATTGCGCAG
>MDSV01031614.1_pt1 | contig 21186 bp, 18 predicted proteins | sample 810851 | NCBI WGS metagenome assembly MDSV01 (sample SAMN05326640, study PRJNA326480) | marine metagenome | isolation source: seawater | place: Atlantic Ocean: North East | collected 2012 | reverse complement strand
GTACTTCCAAAGTTCTCATAAATATCAAACCATATGGAGGAATCTGCAGATTCTCCAGACCCTTTCCAGCTAGCGCGAGCCTTCTCTTTTTGCGCTATCATTGACTTATCAAAGCTTTCTAAATCAACAAAAATCCCCTTTTCTCGCAACGCATCCTGCGTTAAATCTAATGGAAACCCAAAGGTATCATATAACTTAAACGCTGTCTCACCAGAAAATTTACTGTCCTTGGGCAGATCACGAAGCTCATCATCAAGTAATTTCAAACCTCGATCGAGAGTTTCTCTAAAACGACTTTCTTCATTTTTTAATGTTTCCTCAATAAGCTCCTGATTTATCAATAATTCAGGATAAGCTACTCCCATTTCTTTTATAAGAGTTGGAACAAGCCGATGCATTAAAGGATCCCTAACCCCGAGCATATTTGCATGACGCATTGCGCGACGCATTATACGTCTAAGCACATAGCCACGACCATCTTTTGAAGGTAAAACACCATCCGCTATCAAAAATGAAGTGGATCTCAGATGGTCAGCAATAACTCTATGATGGATCTTTGAAACATCATCTGGAGACGTACTTGTTAAGTTTGCGGAACTTTCAATCAAATTTCGCATTAAATCAGTGGCATAATTGTCATTTGATCCCTGCAATAATGCTGCAACACGTTCAATTCCCAGTCCAGTATCAATTGACTGATTTGGTAAATCTACTCTACTCCCATCCGAACGTTGCTCATACTGCATAAAAACTAAATTCCAGATTTCAACGAATCTATCACCATCTTCCTCAGGCGTTCCAGGTAGCCCACCCCAATATTTTTCTCCATGATCGAAAAAAATTTCAGAACATGGACCACAAGGACCAGTTGCACCCATCATCCAGAAGTTATCGTCAGTAGATATCCTAATGATTGAACTATCTGTAAGACCAGATACGCGCTTCCATAGTGAAACCGCTTCCTCATCGTCATGGTAGACAGTTACTACAAGCCTATCTTTAGATATGCCAAACTCTTTGGTTATTAATTCCCACGCATAAGGAATTGCATCACTTTTGAAATAGTCGCCAAAGCTAAAATTACCAAGCATTTCAAAAAATGTGTGATGCCGTGCAGTATATCCGACATTATCTAAGTCATTATGTTTTCCACCTGCCCTCACACATTTCTGCGCAGTTGCGGCCCTGCTATAGTCTCTTTTTTCAAGACCTGTAAAAAGATTCTTGAATTGTACCATCCCAGAGTTTGCAAACAGTAATGTTGGATCATTTTTTGGAACTAATGAGCTTGATGGTTCAATACTATGACCATTACGTTTGAAATAATCTAAAAACGAAGCTCTTATTTCACTTGTACTTGTCATTAAAATACCCACACACTCAAAAAGTTATCTTTCTTTACCTAGGCTATATCATACTGTCTATAAGACAAATATTGTAAAGATAAAAAAATATAACTTGTGGTTTTCTAAACAAAAAACTTATTAAAATGATTTTAGATTTATTATTTAATTTTTTAAATTAGCAAATGCTTCAAGTGCACGTTCTCTAGAAAGTTTTAGGTCAACTATCGGTTTCGGATATGTTTTACCAAGCTTGATTCCTGCTTGTTCCAAGATTAGCTCTGGAGCCATCCAAGGAGCGTGCAAATATTTATTTGGAAGATTTGTTAATTCTGGTAAGTATGTCTTTGTATAATGGCCTTCTTTATCGAATTTCTCACCCTGTAATATCGGATTAAATACTCTGAAATAAGGTGCCGCATCCGCACCACAACCTGCTATCCATTGCCATCCAGCACTATTATTTGCCAAATCCGCATCTACGAGACAGTCCCAGAACCAATCAGCACCTTCACGCCAATCTAAACGTAAATTCTTTACTAAAAAGGAACCCACAATCATTCTGACACGATTGTGCATATACCCCGTATTCCATAACTCTCTCATACCTGCATCGACAATAGGAAAACCTGTTGATCCAGACTGCCAGGCCTCTAGCAACTTAGGGTCTTCAATCCAATCAAAGTTATCAAAACGAGATTGTAAGTTTTTACTAGGCAAGTCTGGAAAAAAATATAACAATGAATTCGAAAACTCGCGCCATCCTAATTCAGATAAAAAATGGTCAGTATTTCTTGATAGTCCGGGATCTGAATCCACAGCGGAATACCATACTTGATTTGGTGAAACTTCACCCCAATGAAGATGGGGTGAGAGGCGTGAGACATTTTTTTGACTCGGATAATTTCTACCATCTTTGTAATCTCTAAGTCCATTTGCAATAAAATCAGTGACTTTTAATTTGGCAGCATTCTCACCAATCTTCCATTTTTTTGTAATCTTCTTTTCCCATTTTTTGTTTGGCAATAACTTTAGTTCATCGATCGTGAGCCCTGAAAGTTTAGAATCATTAATTGAGAAATTAACCGGAGCATCCAAAGGTAACCTGGGTTCTTTGGCAGACAGACAACCTCGTCTAAAAAAGGGGGTGAATACTTTATATGGAGATCCATCCTGCTTTAAGACCTCCCAAGGTTCCCACAAAAGGGAGCCGTTGTAAGATTCGACCTCTATATTTTTTTTATTAAGTTCAGCTTTAATATTTTTGTCTCTAGAAATCTGCCAAGGTTCGTAGCAACGGTTCCAAAACACTCTATTAGCTTCAGATCCGGCTATAAGTTTTAGTAAAATATCTAAAGGGTCGCCCGAGTAAACCAGGAGCTTACCCCCTAAAGATACATCTAAAGCTTCAAGAGAATGATGTAGCCAAATTTTTTGAACAGCTCCTATTGAATGTTTTCCAGAATTAACCGTATCAAAAATATATACTGGAAGAACTTCACCAAGCTCCGCAGCATTGATTAAAGCCGGATTATCCGAGATCCTCAAATCCTGCCTAAACCAATGAATACTTAAATTTCTACTAACCAACTAAAGTACCTAAACATCATACAAAAAATCAAAAAAAAGCAGTAAAACTAACTCTCCAACACACTATCATCAGAAGAATTATTAAATTTTTGTTCCGAGACAGGAGCTTCTTCAAGTAAATCCAGGTCTAAACCATTAGCAGTTTTTATTTTTTCTTCTATTTCATTGGATATGGAGATATTCTCTTTTAAGAACAACTTTGCATTTTCTCTACCCTGGCCAATCCGTTCATCACCGTAGCTATACCAAGCACCAGATTTTTCAACAACTCCAGCTTTTACTCCAAGATCTACGATTTCTCCAACCTTAGAAATGCCTTCACCATACATAATATCAAATTCAACTTGCTTAAATGGCGGCGCAACTTTATTTTTTACAACTTTAACACGTGTTGAGTTTCCAACAATTTCATCTCTATCTTTAATTGCGCCTATTCGTCTTATATCCAACCTAACAGAAGAGTAAAACTTTAATGCATTACCACCAGTAGTTGTTTCAGGAGATCCAAACATCACGCCTATCTTCATCCTAATTTGATTAATAAATATTACCATACAGTTGCTTTTAGAAATTGAACCGGTCAATTTTCTCATTGCTTGGCTCATTAATCTCGCATGCAACCCCATTTGGCTATCACCCATATCGCCTTCTAACTCAGATTTTGGCGTTAAAGCCGCGACAGAATCAACAACTACAACACTAACTGCGCCGGAGCGAACTAACGTATCCGTAATTTCAAGAGCTTGCTCTCCATTATCAGGTTGGCTAATGAGAAGCTCCTCTAAATCCACACCTAATTTCTTAGCATAACTGGGGTCCAAAGCATGTTCAGCATCAACAAACGCACAAACCCCGCCCTTTTTTTGCTCTTCTGCAACAGCATGGAGAGTTAATGTAGTTTTTCCTGAACTTTCAGGTCCATAAATTTCTATAATTCTACCCTTTGGAAGGCCACCAATTCCAAGCGCAATATCTAATCCAAGTGAGCCTGTTGAAGTAGCCTCAATTTCAGGAAAAGTGTTTTCCCCACCCAATTTCATAATTGAGCCTTTTCCAAACTGCCTCTCAATTTGAGACAAGGCGGATTCTAGTGCTTTTGTTTTTTCAATGTCTGAATTTTTTTTCATTGATATTATCTCTGCTGTAGCCATTATTTAACTCCTTATTTCACACCGTAGATAAAACGGCAATGCCCATATTGTTCCTGTTTTGTTCTTTAAAGTTTTAATCCGAAAAAATCAAGTAAATAATTGATTTTAACAAATTATCTGCCTTCACGTACTGTATTTTCGATTTATCGCTAGAAAAAAACCATCACCATTATTAGAAATAGAGAGATTCTTAACCAAAGTATTTTCCCAGGTTTTATTTTCCAATAAGAATCTATTTACCTGTTCTTCATTTTCTGGTTTTAAAATCGAGCAAGTCATATAAACAAGAAGGCCGCCTTCCCTTACAAATTGACTGGCCGATTTTAAAATGGAATGTTGCTCCTTCTTTAATAATTCATATTTTTCTTTTGTGAGAGACCATTTTCCATCTGGATTTCGACGCCAAGCCCCCGAGCCTGAACACGGGACATCGCATATTACAGCATCAAACTTTAATCCGGTTATTTCATCAAGACTTGTAAGCATCCGTATTTTCGTGTCAGTCCTTTCAGACCGAACAGGTATATCTTTCATTCTACCTATATTAAGGTCGTAAGCAGTAATATCTACGTCAGCTTTATCTTTTATAGCCAAGGACTTTCCACCACCCCCTGCACAAAAATCTAAAACTCTCGATCCACTTTTTAAATGAAGCATTTCACACGCGATTTGAGAGTTTATATCCTGAATCTCAAATAAGCCCTTTTTAAATGCGTTAGTCAATTTTACTTTTCGAATATTCGAACAAACAGCTAATGCCTTTGAAGAACCTTCTACTGTTTTAGTTTCAATTTTTTCCTCCAGTAATAGAGTTCTAACATTTTCAATAGAAGACTTTCTACTGGTTACCCTTAGGAACATCGGCGCTCTATTTCGAAAAAATTTATTGATTTGTATAAATTTAGAATCTAAAGATTCAGCTAACTCGAGACACATCCAGTCAGGAAAATCGAACACCGATTCAATCACCGATTGGACATCAACATTTAAAATATTTTCATTTTCAGCATCAGTCAACTTAGCGGGAGCATAAGCTGTACCCGTAAAATAGTTAACGGGATGTTCATTCTGTACTAATAAGTACCCGATAACCACACCTCGTCCTGAAAACGAATTTCCAACTTTTGAAAACGATTTTAAGGATCTTAAGCAACAAAAGATAATATCTCTGATAGCCGCCCTGTCCGAGGATCCTGCATACTTTGCTTTTCGAGCCCAATTAGTAAAAACTTTTTCTATTGGCTCACCTAAAAGAAAGTTATTAATTATGTCTATTGAAATAGCAATTCGCGAACTATCTTTCACTTAAAGTACCCGATAATTCGGACTTTCTCGCGTGATTTGCACATCATGGACGTGACTTTCACGCAAACCTGCACCGGTAATTCGTACAAATTTTGCTCTAGTATTCATCTCTGGTATATTAGACACGCCCAAGTACCCCATAGAAGCACAAAGACCACCCACTAGTTGATGAATGACTGAACTTGCAGAGCCTTTGTACAGCACTTGACCCTCGACGCCTTCTGGAACTAATTTTTCCATTTCCGCGTCTTTTTGAAAATATCTATCAGCAGATCCTCTTGCCATAGCAGGAATGGAACCCATTCCTCTGTAACTTTTAAAACTACGTCCTTGATATAAAACTATTTCGCCGGGGCACTCATCGGTGCCCGCTATTAACGATCCGACCATTACACATGAAGCGCCCGCTGCAATAGCCTTTGCAAAATCGCCCGAGTACTTAATACCACCATCAGCAATAACTGGAATCTTTTCTTTTTTCGCCTCAGCAACACAATCAATAATTGCCGTCAACTGCGGTACACCCACGCCAGCAACAACTCTTGTGGTGCAAATTGACCCTGGACCAATACCAACTTTTATACCATCCGCCCCAGCAGCTATTAAGTCTCGCGTTGCATGCGAAGTAGCAACATTGCCTGCAATAACCTGGATTTTTGGATAATTCTGCTTTATTTTAGTTACTGCCTTTGAAACTTCTAGGGAATGCCCATGGGCCGTATCTATTACCAAAACGTCAACTCCTGCATCAATTAATGCCTCGGAGCGTTCGAACCCTTTTTCTCCAACAGTGGTAGCTGCCGCACAACGCAGTCGACCTATCTCATCCTTGCATGCAGTTGGGTTTAAAACGGCTTGTTCTAAATCACGCAAAGTTAAGAGTCCCGTGAGCATCCCAGAATCATTTACAATTAAAAGTTTCTCAATTCTCCGTTCTTGCATCATTTTTTTCGCTATAGTTAGATCAGCAGGTTCATTTAAGATAGCTAAGTTTTTATCAGTCATCATTTTACTTACCGGTGTATCCAAATCAATTGCAAAACGCATATCCCTGTTTGTTACGATTCCCACAACCTTTCTTTTAGAATCAATGACAGGAAAACCAGATATATTATACTTTTTTTGAAGATTTTTCGCGTCTCTTAATGTTTGGTCATGTTTCAACGTATATGGGTTATATACTGTACCACTCTCAAAACGCTTAACTCGTCTAACTTGAGTTGCTTGCGTTTCGATATCTAAGTTACGATGAATAACACCTAACCCTCCCGATTGCGCCATAGCAATTGCCATTTTTTCTTCTGTTACAGTATCCATTGCGGAACTCATCAGGGGGATGTTTAAGTCTATACTCTGCGTAATTTTTGTCCGCGTATCTGCATTACTTGGTAAAACTGACGAGGCAGCGGGAACGAGTAGTACGTCGTCAAAAGTTAAGGCTTCACGAATCTCCATCAAACATCTCCTAATTTGAGTTACGTTTGACAGTTTCCTATTTCACGAAATTACCATCGAGGAAAGCACTATTTTAATATATTATTCAATTTTAAATTATTATAAGAATTAAGATTATTATTTTGCCTAATTATCAAATATCAGGATCCTATTATGCCCAGACTACTAGTTGACGCTGATGCCTGCCCTGTCAAAGAGCAAATTTTCAATATATGTTATAAATTTAAACTCGAAACTGTACTAGTAGCAAATACTTACTTTAGAATACCTCAATCACCCTTTTTGAAATTTAAACTTGTCAGTAAAGACTTTGATGCCGCGGATGATTGGATAGCTGAAAATACTGATATCTCTACGATTGTTATTACCTCTGATATTTTATTGGCTGAGAGATGCCTTAGTCTTGGAGCTTCGGCGGTAATATCACCTTTTGGAAAACAGTTTTCGACACAGAATATCGGAACATCCATCTCAGATCGCGCAATAAAGGCTGACCTCAGAGGAGGTATTGAGAATCTTATAAAAGATCAGCAATCTTTCGGAAAAAAGGAAAAAGAGAAATTCATAAATTTAGTGAACAAAGCTTTAACAAAACTAAACAAAAAAAACTTTAATTAAGTCCCTTAAACCCCTGACAAACCACAAATTTTTCTGAACTGTCAACTCTACTTGCTTTTGGTTTAAAATTCACTACTTTTGAAAACTTTTCCTTTAAAACTTTTTGTAAATTTCCTTCAGCTCCGCCAGCTAATACTTTTGCCACAAAGACGCCGCCAATATCTAATACGTCAAACGAAAAGTATGCTGCTGCTTCACACAAAGCTATAATTTTTAAATGATCTGTTTTCTTATGCCCCGAAGAGGAAGCCGCCATGTCACTTAAGACTACACTTGCTTTACCATTTAACCAAGTCTTAACTTTTTTGTCCGCGTTATCATCTAAAAAATCCAAAACATGAAAAGCTACCCCAGGAAGAGGTTCGATTTCATTTTTATCAATTGCAAGAACAGAACCAACACTTTTATTCCTTTTGACACCCAAGGAATTAACCCTTTTTGACGCAACTTGAGACCATCCTCCCGGTGCACAGCCCAAATCAACTACTCGAACACCAGGAAGAAGAAAACGGTACTTATCATCAATTTCAGATAACTTATAGGCGGCCCGCCCTCGCATGCCATCTAACTTTGCCTGCTTAACATAAGGATCGTTTAGCTGCCTCTCCAACCAACGTGTTGAGGAAAGTTTGCGACCACGCGCTGTCTTTACTTTAACTCGCAAATCTCGTGAACCACGTTTCGAATCTGGATTTGCCATCAGTAGCAAACCTTTCTAATTATAATAAAGTTAAAAAATATTTAATTCTCTAAAAATTTTATAACAAGAAGTTTAACAGATAACAAACATCATCAATTAGCAGTTTTTATAGCACGTCAAGCGCCCTCCTCAAGCACCCCATCACGAGACATTTGAGCATATAACAAGCCCTCTCTAAGTCCTCGATCTGCCACGCTCATTCTATCGGTAGGCCAAACTCTCATTAATGCCTGAAGAATAGCCGCACCGGACATTATTAAAACGTGCCTCTCCTTTCCTATTCTTTTATCTAAACGTCTACCTTGAGGGCCCAACGCTAAATAGCCTTGAATAACACTATCTACTTGTGTTGACGTCATTCGAAGGCCATCGACTTTACTACGATCATACCGATCAAGCCCTAGATGGGAAGCAGCAACCGTTGTAATAGTTCCAGAAGTACCAACAATTTGGAACCCCTTTTCGACTAATCTACCCTCTCGATAAGGCGCAAATTCCGCCAAACTTTCTTCAAAGAACCAACTCATCATAGCAAATTTTGCAGCATCATCAGTAACATCGTTAAACTGTTCTTTCAGAGTAGCTACCCCCAACGGTACAGAAATCCAATCAATTACCTCTGCTTGTTCTACGCCAGCATCAAAAACTTTAAACCCTGAATGCAATCTCATTATCGATTTTCGCCGGTCTAGCTTCGGAACCTTTGACAAATCAATCCATATTAATTCGGTAGATCCTCCACCTATATCTACAACTAATAACTGTTCAGTATTGATACTCACTAGCGGTGCACAAGAAATCACTGCTAAACGGGCTTCTTCCTCAGGAGCAATTATTTCTAAACTTAACCCAGTTTCTCTTTCAATTAATTTAATAAAATCTGCAGCGTTACTCGCTCGCCGACATGCTTCGGTGGCAATCAATCGCATCCGATTTACACAATGATGCCGTAATTTTTTTTGGCATATCATTAACGCGCCAATAGTTCTGGCCATCGCAACCTTCGATAATCTACCTGAGCGCTCTAAACCGGCTCCCAACTGAACAGATTTAGAAAAACTATCAACAACATGAAACTGACTTCCGTTAGGTTGAGCTATCAACATCCGACAAGAATTTGTACCTAAGTCTAAAGCGGCATAAAGTTCAGCCGACTCAGGAACTTTTAAATCCTTCTTTTGCCCTCTCCTTCGATCGGGAAACTGCAGTACTTTTAAGTCGTTTTTAGTTATCATAGATAATCCGGTAATTATTCAATACTCAGACCTTATTCACACATCTTATACCTTGCAAGCGTCTATAAAAATAAACTAAGCTATTTAAGAAGTTATAAGTCGTAAGTTATGATCAAACTGTCTAATTTGGTCTATCTAATTTTTTGTGAAGAAATAGATTAGTTTAATAAATATCGCACAATCATAGTCCAAGAGGATAAAATGACTTCCATTACAATCGTTTATTGGAGAGATATACCGGCACAAGTGATTGTTGGCACAGGTAGAAAAGCCGCTAAAATGCAACTTACTGAACGATTTGAGAAAGCCATAGATAGATGTGCAATGAAAATAAACGCGAAAGACTCAGATGCGTATCTGTCTGAGTGGAGAAAGGAAACTATTGGCAGTGTCGAGGGCAACCCCCAAGAGGTCGTAAAAGCAGAAGCAGCAAAACTGGAACGAGAATACACCAAGCAAATTCTTATTGCTTTAATAGGTAATGACGGGAAGAAACTATAGGAAGGTCCCAGTTAAAAAATGTCGTTATTTAATTTTAAAAAAGATTCCAAGTCCGATTCTAAACCAAATTTAGAAAACTTATTAAAAAACTATTCTATTGAGGTTATGCCTCGGACTGCAGAGAGAATTGAAAGCTTTTCAAATTTACTTCCAAAAGGAACACGGGTTTATATTGCTCACATTGAAGGAACCCCAATAGAGGACATGATAAAAACTGCTGTCAGATTAACCGATGCAAACTATGAAGTTATGCCTCATTTTCCAGCAAGAATAATAAAGAATAAACAAATATTATCAGATTGGATAAACAGATATAAGAATGAAGCTAATGTGGATCAAGCTTTAGTATTAGCAGGTGGTATACCAAAAGCTATTGGTGACTTTGATTCCTCTATTCAATTAATAGAGACAGGTTTATTTGATAAAGCAGATTTTAAAAGAATTCATTTTGCTGGCCATCCAGAAGGAAACAAAGATATCGATCCAGATGGAACTTTTAATAATGTAAATCGAGCTCTTAAATGGAAACAAGATTATAGCAATCAAACAAACGCAGCTGTTTGTCTGACAACCCAATTTTCTTTTGATACAAAACCTATACTAAAATGGACCAATGATTTAAGGGATATGGGTATTACACTTCCTGTACATATTGGGGTTGCAGGACCAGCAAAACTCCAGACTCTATTAAAATTTGCCATTGAATGTGGTGTTGGCGCGTCGCTAGGGGTATTAAAAAAACGAGCACGCGATATCACGAAACTTCTCTTACCGTATGAACCAACAGAACTTTTAAATCAGTTAGAAATCGAAAGACTAGGCCAATCTAGTTTTAATATTGAACAAATACATTTTTTTCCCTTAGGTGGAATTAAGACAAATGCCCTGTGGGTGTCAAATAATGGTGGCCAATCCGGCATACCCGCAAGCAATAACGTTTAGGATAAAAGTATATGGCACGTACAATAGTAGAATCAAAAACTAAAACGGTTATAATTGGTTTTGATCAACCGTTTTGCGTAATTGGAGAACGTATCAATCCAACTGGACGGAAAAAGCTTGCTGCAGAATTAGAAGCAGGTAATTTTTCAACGGTAGAAAGCGATGCAATTGCTCAGGTTGCAGCTGGAGCAAACGTTTTAGATATTAATGCTGGGGTAGTATATAATTCAAACCCAAACCCTAACGAAACAGAGCCTCCCTTAATGGGTAAAGTTGTAGAATTAGTTCAAGCATTGGTAGATGTTCCTCTATGCATTGATAGCTCAGTACCGGGCGCACTTGAGAGAGGACTCGAACTCGCGGAAGGTAGACCATTATTAAACTCGGTAACTGGGGAAGAAGATCGACTAGAGTCAATTTTACCTCTAGTCAAAAAGTATAATGTACCTGTTGTTGCGATTTCTAATGATGATACAGGTATAAGTGAAGACCCCGATGTAAGGTTTGAAGTTGCAAAGAAAATTGTTCAACGAGCTTCTGACTATGGGATTGCAGCTCATGATATTGTTGTTGATCCATTAGTAATGCCGATAGGAGCAATGGGAACAGCCGGTATTCAAGTATTTACATTAGTTAGACGATTGAGAGAAGAATTAGGCGTTAATACAACCTGTGGCGCATCAAATATAAGTTTTGGATTACCAAATAGGCATGGAATCAATAATGCATTTCTACCGATGGCAATGGGAGCCGGCATGACTAGCGCAATAATGAATCCTATTACAATTCCCGTCAAAACAGCCAAAATTACCGAAAGAATCTCAGAACTTGAGGCTCTGGGTATAACTATTCCATCAGAGATAGATGTTGAAAAGTTTGCATATTTAACAGGTTTAGGATCGACTAAATCCAAATCTGGTTCGGAAATGGAGGCAATTAGAGCCGCAAATTTTTTAACAAATAATGACCCACACGGTAGTTCTTGGATTGCAAATAATAAACCTAAAGGCAGCCTTGGAGAAGAAACTTCAAATCGACGGAGATCAAGTAGTAGAAGACGGAGTCGGGATTAATTAAATCGCAAAGGGGTTTTGTAAAAAATGAGTGATATTAAAAATCCTTTAATAATTTTCACACCTTCGGGAAAGAGAGGTAATTTTCCTGTAGGAACTCCGGTTTTAGATTGTGCACGAAAATTAGGTGTTGATTTAGACTCTGTCTGTGGCGGAAGAGGTATTTGTTCTAAATGTCAAGTTACACCCTCTTACGGAGAATACTCAAAACATGGCGTAAAAGTAAGAGAAACAGCTTTGAGCACCTGGAACTCTGTTGAAGAACGATACAATGAAAAACGAGGACTATCTCAAGGCCGTAGGCTTGGTTGCCAAGCAAAAATTATTAGTGATGTAATTATTGACGTGCCAGCGGAAAGCCAGGTTCATAAGCAAGTTATTCGAAAAAGAGCGGAGGCACTTGATATTACAATGAATCCATCGACAAAACTATTTTATGTCGAAGTTCAAGAACCTAATATGCACGACCCAACAGGTGATTTAGAAAGATTAAGAATAGCGCTTAAGAAAGAATGGCAACTACCTGAACTCTATATGGACATTTCATTATTAAAAAACTTACAAAAAACTCTTAGAAAGGGGAACTGGGCCATAACTTGCGCAGTCCATTCAGGAGATCAATCAGTACCTCCACATATAACTAAAATATGGCCTGGCTTTTATGAGGGAAGTATATACGGACTTGCCGTTGATATCGGTTCTACAACGATCGCCGCACATCTATGTGAATTAAAAACAGGAGAGGTAATTACTTCGTCTGGCCTAATGAATCCTCAAATCCGCTTCGGGGAAGACTTAATGAGTAGAGTTAGTTACTCAATGATGAACGCTGATGGAGCAGATGAGATGACTTCTGCCGTAAGGCAAGGATTAAATGATTTGTTTACAAAAATATGTGATGATGGGGGTATTGACGCTGATTTAGTTTTAGAAGCCGTTCTTGTGTGTAACCCCGTTATGCATCATTTATTACTCGGAATAGACCCTTTCGAGTTAGGGCAAGCTCCATTCGCTTTGGCTTCTTCAAATGCTCAAGCCTTCAAAGCGAGAGAAATTGATATAAATCTAAGTTCAGAAACAAGAATTTATATGCTTCCATGCATAGCAGGCCACGTAGGAGCAGACGCTGCAGCCGTTGCATTAAGCGAACAACCTGGGAACTCAAATGATTTAACTTTGGTTGTCGATGTTGGAACAAATGCTGAAATTTTACTCGGTAATCAGGAAAAAGTACTGGCCTGTTCGTCGCCAACGGGCCCAGCTTTTGAAGGTGCTCAAATCTCAAGTGGTCAACGCGCTGCTCCTGGCGCAATAGAACATGTAACAATCGACCCAATAACAAAAAATCCTCGTTTTCAAATAATCGGTTTTGACGGCTGGTCAGATGATAAGAACTTCAATGATTCAATTAAAACTATCGGTATAACCGGTATATGTGGTTCTGGTATTATCGAATTAGTTGCTGAAATGCGTCTAGCAGGGATTTTAGATGCTTCCGGATTAATCGGTTCTGAAGAACAAACCGGTACGAGCAGGTGTTTTATTGATGGGCGAACCAATTCATATTTAGTGTGGGATGGTACTGAGAATGGTGGCGCTAAAATAACTGTTACTAATCGGGATATAAGAGAAATACAAATGGCTAAAGCGGCTCTCTACTCTGGAGCAAGATTATTAATGGATAAGTTTGGTACAGATACGGTTGATAAGATTGTTTTAGCTGGGGCTTTTGGCGCACATATTAGTCCTAAGCACGCTATGATCTTAGGAATGATCCCTGATTGTATGCTAAATAAAATTTCAAGTGCAGGTAATGCTGCCGGTACTGGTGCTAGAATTGCTTTATTAGACAAAGATACTCGAGCATTAATTGAAAAAACTGTTTTAGATATTCATAAAATTGAAACAGCCATTGAACCTAAGTTCCAAGAACATTTTGTAAATGCATCAAATATACCAAATTCTGTTGAGCCATTTCCAATACTAAATTCAATCGTTAAATTACCAAAAAATAACTTCAATCAAAACAAATCATCTAAGGTTTCAGGAAATCGACGCCGTAAGAGAAAGGCTACATAGAAACATCGCAAACTACGATTATGGGTAAGCTATTTAAAATTATTATTCTTCGAGTTCAGCGTCCCAATATAGAAAATCCAACCAACTTTTATGTAAAAAATTTGGAGGAAACTTACGACCTAGATTTTTTAGTTCTTCTGGATCGGGTTTTCGTGGAATTTTATCTAACTTAAATCCTACTTGAGCTAAAGTCTTAGCCCCTTTCTTTAGATTACACCTCGAGCAAGCTGATACAACATTTTCCCAACTAGTAATTCCACCCCGAGACCTTGGAATTACATGGTCGAAAGTCAATTCGCCACCTTGCCCACAGTACTGACAGGAGAACCCATCCCTTAGAAAAAGATTAAATCTCGTAAAAACTATATTTTTTTGTGGTTTGACATATTCTTTTAACACCACAACAGACGGAATTCGTATCTCTATTGACGGTGAGCGTACCAACTCATCATATTCAGCCAGTATATCCACTCTCTTTAAAACTGTAGCCTTGATTGTATCTTGCCAAGACCACAGTGATAATGGGAAATAAGACAGAGGTCGATAATCTGCATTTAAAACAAGTGCCGGCTTAAAATTATGCGTGGAGCCTACATCAGCATCCAGAGAAGTTGAGTTTATATCCACCGTCTTTACCTTTTAAAAGAAACTATTATTCTTTTAACTATATATAGTGGATCGCTTGGTTCAAGCCCCCAAATATAACTTGGTTTAAATTAATTAGAAAACTAACTGATTGTTTATAAACCTTAGACATTCTTCTAAGCCTTCGGGCGATATTCCATGTCCCGTATCTTCCATAATAAATTCATCAACGTTAAAGCCATTGGTCCTTAAAACATTGCTCGCTTCTGTCAATGAAGCAAATGGTACAACATCATCCTGGTCCCCATGTAGCAGTAAGATCGGTAGTGAGTTCTTTTTTTCCTCTTGAACCAAGTCAGGCCTCAGTAAACGACCAGAAAATCCAACAAGTGAGGCAAAGGAATTATCTCTACGTATAGCAAGATGAAGTCCAATCATAGTCCCTTGGGAAAACCCAAGTAAAACAGTTTCTGCCTCGCTAAGACCTTCGTTATACATTACTTCATCGATAAAGTAATTAAGGTCTTTGATCGCTCGATTAGCGCCAACTTCAGATTCTTCTTCGCTAGAGCCATCTATCCAAGGTATTGGAAACCATTGATAACCACCAGGATTACCTGAACATACTTCTGGCGCATTAGGTGATATAAAAACAGTATCAGGAAGATATTCTGACATCGGATCCGCTAGTCCGAGAAGATCATCCCCGTTTGCCCCATATCCATGAAGTAATATTACCAAAGACGAGTCCAGTCCAGACTTAGACCCAACCCTTTTACTATCTAATAACCCATGCATTCAAACACCCTCTCTCTTCTTATTAATAGCATAAAATTCCCATAATACTAAAGCTGCTAGACTTCGGAAAGGCTTCCATTTTTGTGCTATTTCTCGCATCTCTTTTTCTTTTGGCCTGACTAACAACGAATATAAGATTTTGGTTGCCTCTTGAAGCGCCAAATCTCCACTAGGAAAAATATCTGCCCTGTCTAAACAAAACATCAAATAAATTTCTGCGGTCCAACGCCCAATACCTGGAACAGCTGTCAGTATCCCTACAACCTCCTCCTCTTTAAGAGATTTGAGTTTAACATAATTAATCTTTTGAGCTGATAAGGCTTTTGCATATTTAATTTTCTGTCTTGATAAACCACAGATTCGTAATTCTGAGTCACTGGCTGACTCAATACTTTCTTCAGTTGTAAGTTTTGCATTTTCTAGCTTCAACCATATTGCTGCTGCCGCTTTTACACTCAACTGTTGCCCAACTATTGCTCTCAACAAAGCCGAAAAGCCTCCTTCTCGAGTTCTCAATTTTATATTGTCTAAGTCCTTGATTACATCTCCCAGCTCTGTATCTAACCTAGCCAGTTTTTTTAGATTCTTAGTTAAAAGATTATTTTTGTTAGTGTCATTCAAATTTACTTATCCAATCTAAACAGTCATTAATTGAGGATACTTTATTAAAATTTGAATAGTCTGGACGATTTAACATGATCACTGGAATATCCAATATACTGGCTGCCTTTAACTTAGACTCCGAAGCACTTCCCCCAGAATTTTTTACTACTAAAAAGTCTATATTTAATTTTTTAAATAACCTCAATTCATCTTCAACAGTAAAAGGCGGCCGTCCGATGATGAACGAGCCAGATTTAAGAGGAAACTTACCTTCATTCATATCAATTTTTCTACAAAATACGTGACATTCTTTTAACTTATGAAATTCTTCTAAAGAATGAGCTCCAGTAGCTAGAAAAACTCTTGAATAAGGTGTAATATTATCAATGATTTCACTATAACTGTTAACTATAAGCCAGTGCTCATTTACCTTTGGCCTCCACTTATCTCGTAAGAAAAGAATCGACGGAATGTTTTCTTCATTACAAACAACCTTTGTTCGAGTGCTAATAGAAACTGCAAACGGATGAGTCGCATCAATTACAAGGTCCGGCTTTGTTTGCTTCAACCACACCCGAAATCCATTCTCACCACCAAATCCTCCCACTCTTGTTTTGCAAGCGAGTTTGTTAGGGTTTCTGGTATTTCCGTTAAGGGAAGCTATCACTTCAAAGTTTTTTTTCACAAGATTAGAGGCTAACAGCCTTGCCTCTTGAGTTCCTGCCAAAAGAAGAATTCTCATTTTTTTTCCTCAGCCAAGATTTTGCCACTACGATTTACTATTACGATACCACACTTCGTGGTTGGATGTTTTATGAGCTCTTTCAACCTAACAACAGCCATTTTAGCAATCAATTCAGCTAGACCATTTCCAGCAATTTCTAATGCATCAAGAGCAGTTTTAGCATAGGATACGTCAGGCAGATCAGCTTTCTTACAAATATCTGCCAATGAATTAATGTTAACCTGTGAGCGTTTCGAGTGAAGATCAACAGCACCAAAGGCAAATTTTGTTATTTTACCTATTCCACCACCGATAGTAATATAGGGTACAGGATGAGTATTTAAGTATTTAATCATACCACCTGCAAAATCACCCATATCTAACATCGCATAATCAGGGAGTTCGTAAAGTTCCTGAACAGCTTTTTCACTTGTTGACCCCGTGCAACCGGCAACATGATTAACCTTGGCCTCTCTCGCTACATCGATACCTCGATGGATGGATGCGATCCAAGCCGCACAAGAAAATGGCCGGACTATACCCGTTGTCCCTAATATTGATAATCCATTAACTATACCTAATCTTGGATTCCACGTCTTTTTGGCAATTATTTCTCCATTTGGAATTGATAAAGTAATTTCTATATTAGGTTTTTTATCATAAATTTTTGATAACTCATAAACAACATCACTCATCATCTCTCTTGGCTTCGGATTTATTGCTGGTTCACCAACTGCAACGGGCAAGCCTGCCATGGAAACAATCCCCACCCCATCTCCTGCCTTAAATAAGATGCCTGAGTCTGACTCTGAAACTCTCGCTACGACCGTACATCCATGGGTTACGTCTGGATCGTCTCCTGCATCTTTTTCAACACCAACTTCTGTCCAGTTATTACCTCTTTTAGGATTTAATAGGGAAAAGTTAGGAGATTCACCATTTGGTAAAATGATACCTATCGATTTAGGAAATTCTTCGCTCCATAAAGCTATTAATGCTGCTTTGACAGCTGCTGTAGCGCAAGCACCCGTGGTCCATCCACGTCGTAATTTTATAGCTTTATCTTTTACCATATTTATTAGTATAAACATTCCAGCATGCGACGCCAAGGAACTATATTCAGTCGCGGGTTATCTGTTTTTTTTCAGAGCATGGGCAATGTTAAATAATGAGTATAATAGAATTTAGTAATAAAGAGTTATGGCCGGAATTATTACCTGGTTGGGTCTGGCTCTGCGGCGCAGGACCCGGTGATCCTGGTCTTTTAACACTGCATGCCCTGAACGGGCTAAAACAAGCAGACGTAGTCGTTTACGATGCCTTAGTTGATAAAAAAATATTAGAGTGGTCTCCACAGGCGAAACTTATTTACGCCGGGAAACGAGGAGGAAAACCTTCTATTAAACAAAGAGATATTTCTCTTCAGCTTATTGAGTTAGCGCGTAACAGAAAGAAAGTTGTAAGACTGAAGGGCGGAGATCCATTTGTTTTTGGTCGTGGTGGCGAAGAAGCCCAAACTCTAGTTCAAAGTCAAATCCCTTTAAGAATTATACCAGGAATCTCTGCTGGAATTGGTGGATTAGCTTATGCGGGAATACCAGTGACGCATAGAGACGTAAATCAGTCCGTAACTTTTGTTACAGGTCATGATCAAAATGGAGAAACGCCATCAACAATTAACTGGGAAGCTATTTCAAATGGCTCTCAGGTAATTGTCATATACATGGGGATGCGACATATCAAAACTATATGCTCATCGCTGATAAATTGTGGAAGAGACCCGACAGAACCAGTAGCAATTGTGACTAAGGCTACCCTGCCAAACCAATTTGTACTCGAAACTACTTTACAGCATTGCGTTGAGGACGTTGCAGCTTCTGATATAAAACCACCAGCGATTATTTGTATTGGAAAATCAGTTCTTATGAGACAAGTATTGGACTGGCAATCGCAGTTAGATGGAGAAAAACCGCGTAGCACAAACCCCCTAAATATTAAGTTTCCTCCAGAGAGCGCTTAACTAATGGGCAATGGGATATTAATTGCGTCGCCACATTCAGGGTCTGGTAAAACTGTTGTGACTTTAGGATTATTAAGAGCGCTTTCAAGAATAAATAATGTACGAGCTGCAAAATCAGGCCCAGATTATATAGATCCAAGATTTCATGAGGTTGCTTCCGGAAACCAGTCGTTAAACTTAGACACCTGGGCGATGAGTGAGGATCGGATTAAAAATCTATCAAGTGGTAAAGGAACGCTTATTGTTGAGGGTGCAATGGGCCTTTTTGATGGTGACTCATCTGGCAAATCAGGCTCAGCAGCTTCATTAGCTAAAATATTGGGTTTACAAGTTATCTTAATAATAGACTGCTCAAAAATGGCGCAATCTGTTGCAGCTATAGTAAAAGGTTTCGTTTCATATGATCCGAATGTTAAGTTTTTGGGTATCATCCTCAATAAAATTGGAAGCGACAAGCATTTAAAAATGATTAATGAGTCATTGTCAGACAAGTCTTTTCCACCTGTAATCGGTTTTCTAAAGCGTAGTAATAAATTTCATCTTCCCTCTCGTCACTTAGGGTTAATACAAGCTACAGAAAAAAAAGACCTAAATGTTTGGTTAGATAAACTCGCCAATGAAATTGAGAATAGTGTGAAGTTAGATAAATTAAAAAATAATATTTCCATTAAAAACAGAAAGTTAAAACCCAAGTTCAAATCGCCTGGTAAAATAATTTCTATAGCAAAAGATAAAGCTTTTTCTTTTATTTATCCTCATTTAGTTCGTGATTGGGTGGCGCAAGGTTCGAAAATTAATTATTTTTCACCGCTCGCTGATGAAATTGTGCCAGAGAGTGACTTTATATTTCTGCCTGGAGGATATCCAGAGCTATATGCCAAAAAACTAGCAGAAAATAGGCAGTTTTTAGACTCCGTTAGAGATGCCGCCAAAGATACTAAGGTATATGGAGAATGCGGTGGATATATGGCACTAGGAGAGTCTTTGGTTGATGGCGATGGTAATTCTCATAAAATGTTGAACTTATTAGACTTGGTAACAAGTATTGAAACACCTAAATTAACGCTAGGTTATAGAAAATTAAGAGCTTTTCCTGGTTCGATAGAAGGTACTTTCAGGGGGCACGAGTTTCACTATGCAAGAACATTGAAAGCGAGCGGTAAAAAACTATTTACAAGTTCTGATGCTTCAGACAATAGTCTTGCAGATTTAGGATTAATAAGTGGGCGTGTAAGCGGATCATTCGCCCATATTATTGATTTTTGCGAATAAATTAACGCTAATAAAAGGTCGACGACAACTATGTCTTCAGCAGAAAATTTTTTTAGAAATGATCCAAGAACCCGAAGAAACGTAATAGTACTTATTATTGCGCAAGCGACTTTAGGTTGTCAAATGCCGATGATGTTTGTTGTCGGTGGACTCGCCGGCAATATGCTCGCGACCAATCCTTGTCTAGCAACCTTACCAATTTCATTGATAGTGTTTGGTTCCATGATAACAGCTCCATGGTTAAGTGCTTTAATGCAAAAGCGTGGAAGACGAATAGGCCTTATGGTTGGAGCCGCAGGGGGAGCAATAGGAGCGTCCGTTGCAGCTTTAGGATTATTAAACAGCTCATTCGCATTATTACTGGTTGGGAGCCTTATTTCAGGGATTTATATGTCTGCGCAGGGTTTTTATCGATTCACTGTGGCAGATAGTGCAAGTGATAGCAGCAGACCAAAAGCAATTTCCTACGTAATGGCGGGTGGGCTTTTATCAGCAATTTTTGGTCCACAACTAAATAACTTGCTCCAAAATTCTACCGCCATACAGTTTTTAGGATCTTATTTAGCAATAATAATCTTAAATATTTTTGGTGGCTTTATATTCCTCGCTCTAGACCTTCCAAAAGTAGTCCAGTCTCATGCCGACGAAATAAAAGAAAAAGTTCGCACTCGTCTTGAGATATTAAAAACTCCAAAAATAGTTGCGATTATGATATGTGGATTGGTTTCATACTCACTAATGAACCTTGTAATGACTTCTACTCCTCTAGCTGTAGTGGGATGCGGTTTCACTACTACGCAGGCAAATAACGTTGTTTCTACTCACGTTTTAGCAATGTTTATCCCTTCTTTTTTTACAGGTCACTTAATCGCTCGCTTTGGTGCTGAAAAAATTATTGCTACGGGTTTAATTATCCTTTCGTTTTCAGGCATAACAGCCTTTTTGGGTGTTGATCTTTTAAACTTTTTTGTAGCACTAGCTTTATTAGGAGTAGGTTGGAATTTTGGGTTCATTGGGGCTACCACTTTAATTTCATCCACTCATAACAAAAGTGAGCGTGGAGTAGTTCAAGGGACTAATGATCTAGTGATATTTGGATCTGTTACAGTTGCGTCGTTAACTTCCGGTGGGTTAATGAATTGTTCAGGAGGATCCCCACAACAAGGCTGGTCAACAGTCAGTACGGCTATGG
>MDSV01223923.1_pt1 | contig 21188 bp, 22 predicted proteins | sample 810851 | NCBI WGS metagenome assembly MDSV01 (sample SAMN05326640, study PRJNA326480) | marine metagenome | isolation source: seawater | place: Atlantic Ocean: North East | collected 2012 | reverse complement strand
GGTTAAAGTCCCATTTTCAATACTGTGCACTTCCATTCTGGCAAACCAACTATTGTATAAATCGTCTCCTATTTGGATCCGCAGGTTTTTACTTACTTTTGCCCAGCGGTCATGGACGTTTATTTTTTTATTAGGGTTATTTATTGTTGTATCCATGGCAACCCTTCATATTTCCACCCATTTACTTTAGCTCGATGATGAAATTCGTCTGGGTCACCTTCGAACCCATAGGCAATATTATAACAATTAATCCATCCTTGCTCAGCCATCATTGCCGCCGCTCGCGCACTTCTTGCCCCGGATCGACATAAAAATGTAATATAACAATCTTTAGTTGAGTATTGTTCTTTTATTATCCCTTCCAATTCTTTTACAAAGTTTTCGTTTAAATTACCGTCGGGAAAAAATTGCTGTTCGACATTGATGTATGACTTCTTTAATGATGAGAGGTCGGGATATCCAACATAACTTAATTCAGCTTTTGTCCTGACATCAACAAGCAAACTTTGATTATAATTTTCAAGTATGGACCAAGCAGTTTTGGGATCAACATCTCCTGCATAGCTGGAACTTGTATTAATTATATCGATTTGCATTTGAGTCTTGATCCCTATTTTACACCTATTTTATCCCTACTTAAGCGTTGGATTTGCTCAAAACATTAGGGATAATTCATTAAAATTATCATGAATACTATATGTAAATATATTTTTATTGGAAAGTGTATTTTTTGATAATCAGTATACTGAATATTTGATTTTTATAAAATAAACTTATTAATCAATATTTATAAATACTGACAACTGACTGTAGAATAATAATAAATCGTAATTACTAGATTTAAGGATTTAAATAGTTAATTTTTTCTAGAAATCACAATTTTTTTTTAAAAAAAGAATAGATTCTACCCCCTTTTTTTATCTCTTTGACACTTTAATTATAAGTTATTGAAATAGAATAATAATTTACAAGCCCCAAAAATGGATAGCAAAATAGTTATACTGTAATAAAACTACAATTAGTCTGAATCAAATTATTGAGAGTGTATTGAATGTGAGTTCAAGAGTTTATTAGTTTTTTGGTAAGGCGCGAAATTTTTCTTGATGCCGTTTTTTTATTAAAAGCACCTTTCTGCGCGCCTCTCATAATTTGACTTTCAGCATTGATAAGTGCTTCCTTAGCATTCTTCTTATCACCTGCTTCGATACTTGCTTCAGCTTTTTTAACAAAAGTACGGACCATGCTCCTCCTCATCTTATTGATGAGCGTGCGTCTTTCAATCTTACGTACCATTTTCTTTGCTGATTTTGTATTTGCCAATTTTATATTCCTTAAGATTAATATTTGAATATATAGAGATTGAATGGAAGTCAGTCAACTCAATAATGTATTAATTTTTGAATTGAGGCTTTCTCCTCTCTTTAAAAGCATTCATTCCTTCAATACAGTTGTCAGTTTTTAATAACTGCATGAATTTAGCTCTTTCCGCAGTTAGTCCATCTTTATGTACTTTACTCGCATCTTTAATTAATTTCTTTGTAGAAATTATTGCCTCAATTGGTTTTAGAGATATTTCATTAGCGAGATCTAGAGCATGCTTAATCAATTTACTCGCATCATATATATGATTTACAAGACCAATATTTTTTGCCTCTTCAGCCGATACTATATTCCCAGTTAAGCACATTTCCATCGCCCAATTTTTTCCAATCTTAGTAGTTAGCCTCTGCGTCCCTCCCCCACCGCAAATAAGACCAAGATTAATTTCTGGTTGAGAAAATTTTGCTTCCTTTGAGGCCAGAATAATATCGCACATCAATAGTAGTTCATTGCCCCCGCCAAAAGCGATACCATCAACTGCTGCAATTAAAGGCTTTTTGATACTATCGATGAGCTCCCATGAAGTAATAAAATCTGGATTTGTAGCAAGTTCATTTATGTCGGCGCCCGCACTAAAGTCATCGACGCCCGAAATTACAATACACTTGATTAATTCTGACTTGTCACTCTCTCTTAACGCATCAATTAATTCATCAGTTAACTCATTATTCAATGCGTTGTGTTTATCCTTACGATTGAGGATTATGTGCATTACGTTATTATATTTTTTGGTTAAAATATTTTTATACTTCATCTACTTCCCATTTTTTGGCACTTTTCGCAATAAAAAGAGGATCTACCCGTCTGAACAATTCTTTTTATTTTTGAGTCACAATTTTGATCATTGCACTCCATATTTTCTCTATTATAGACATTAAATTTATATTGAAAATAACCACTTTCACCTTTCATGTTTTTATGATCCTTTATAGTTGATCCGCCTACTTGAATTGCATCATTTAATATAAATTTTATTGAGGAAACAAGATCACTAATTTTTATTTTATCCTTTGCTATTTTTTTCGACTCTGTAATTGGTGATATTTTTGCTCTGAATAAAGCTTCTGATGCATAAATATTTCCAATGCCCCCCACGATTTTTTGATTTAATAAGGCGCTTTTAATATTAACGGTCCTATTTTTTAGGGTGTTTTGCAGATAGTTTGTATTGAATTCATCACTCAAAGCATCGGGCCCCAATTCAGCTAAGAGTTTTCTAATCTCATTTTTTTGTGGAGTTACTAATTTAAAAAATCCAAATTTTCTAATGTCAACATAATCAATTTTTGACTCATCAGACATTACGAACCTTATACGTACATGTTTGCTATCTTTTTGGTTTTTCTTTTTTGTATTAATTAAAAAATTTCCTGTCATGCCTAAATGTATGAGTAAAGCATAATTATTATCGAGGCTAACTATTATGTATTTTGCAACTCTGCTTATGTGAGTGACGCGTTGATTTTTTACACTCTCAGCTAAATTATGTGGTATTTTATATCTAAGTTTGCTGGTAAATACTTTTATGGAGTGGAAAGTTTTATTCACTAAATAATCAGAAAGATTATTTTTTATTATCTCCACCTCTGGTAATTCTGGCATGTTATTAATAATCAGATATTTATAAAACTTCACATTTATAAACAAAGCACTAAATAGTAAATATGGCAAATAATAAAAAATACTTTTTTGGAGATATAGAAGTATCAAAAGTAGATAAAGTGAAAAAGGTCAACGAAGTTTTTAGTTCTGTTGCAGATAGATATGACATCATGAATGATTTACTATCACTTGGAACGCACAGACTCTGGAAGGAAATTCTTGTTAACTCAATTTCAAATTTAATATCATCAAAAAGAGCATTTAATTATCTAGACTTGGCTTGTGGGACGGGAGATATCGGTTATAAGTTATTAGATAAGAAATCAATAAATACAAATGTATATATGATGGATATTAATGAGACAATGATTGAGCAGGCAATTAAGAGAAAAGAATACAAAAATTTTAAAAAAAATATCGACTTTATAGTATCGGATGCAGAAAATATTCCCCTTGCTAGTAACTCAATGGATTGTGTGGCAATTGCTTTTGGAATAAGGAATGTCGCATCAATGGAAAATGCTTTATTTGAGATAAATAGGGTGTTAAAGAGCGGCGGGAAATTTTTATGTTTAGAGTTTTCTAGTGTAGAAGTGCCGATAATAAAAAAATTCTATGATTTCTACTCAAAAAATATAATACCTGAGATCGGAAACTTTGTTACAAAAGATCGAAACTCATATCAGTACCTTGTAGAGAGCATCGAGCGATTTCCAAAGCAAGATGAGTTGACCGACTTAATAACAAAATCTCGATTCATCAATACTAAGTATACAAACCTATCTGGAGGAATTGCATGCATTCATTCAGGATGGAAGATATAAGAGTAAATTTATGAGTTATTTCTCTCACTTATTTCAAATTCTTAAAGTTGGTTACTTGTTTAGTAGATCTGAGATCCCAGACAATTTTCTGCCTAAAAATTCTTACTCTTTACTTAATAAAGTATTTAGCAATACGAAAAAAAAGAGTAAAACATTCGGTAGTACTCTTGAGAGTCTGGGGCCAGCTTATATTAAACTCGGGCAATTTTTAGCGACAAGACCAGATATTATCGGCGCAGGATTTGCAAAAGAATTGGCAAACCTTCAAGATGATCTTCCAAAATTTGATAAAAAAATCTCTGAGGAAATCATAGAGTCTGAGTTCAATACAAATCTTCAGGATGTTTTCGCTAAATTTGATGAACCAATTGCCGCTGCATCAATCGCGCAAGTTCATACAGGAGAATTGTTTGACGGCAGAAAAGTAGCTATAAAAATTGTAAGACCAAATGTTGAGGAAAAGTTTAATAAGGATTTCGACTTCTTCTACTTTCTCGCTCATCTTATGGAAAAGTTTAATAGCGATCTTAAAAGGCTCAGATTTAAAGAGTCAATTCAAACCATGCAAAGGTCGGTTCAAATGGAGATGGATTTAAGGTATGAGGCCGCCGCAATTTCAGAAATAAATGGTAACATGAATGAAAGTGATGAATATGTTGTACCAAAAATATATTGGGAAAAGACTACAAAAAAAATACTTACTATTGAATGGGTAGAAGGAGTCTCAATAAGAGATAGGGCTAAATTAATTGAGAAAAAATATGACCTGAAAGATTTAGCAAGAATCGTAATTCAGTCATTTCTCACGCAAGCCCTTAGGAATGGCTTTTTCCACGCAGATATGCACCAGGGGAATCTTTTGATTAATGAAGAAGGAAAATTAGTTATTTTAGATTTTGGTATAATGGGAAGATTGGGCGAGAAAGAACAGAATTTTCTTGCTGAGATACTATGGGGCTTAATAACAAAAAACTATAAAAGAGCAGCCGAAGTACACTTTGAGGCAGGGTATGTTCCTGATAATCAAAAGCTCGACGAATTTAGCCAGGCCTTACGCGCTATCGGGGAGCCACTATCTGGAAAAAATGCTAACGATATTTCTATGGCAAATGTCTTAACTCAATTATTTGAAGTTACTGAACAATTTCGAATGGAAACAAGGCCGGAGTTGTTATTACTTCAGAAAACAATGGTAGTTACGGAGGGTGTCGCCAGAAGTTTGGATCCAAATCTAAATATGTGGGATATTGCCGAGCCAATAGTAAAAAAATGGATGGAAGACAAACTATCACCTGAAAAGAAAATAAAACAGGGAATCGAAGGACTTTCAAGATTTGGTGTTGCACTTAATGATTTTCCTGACTTTTTGAGTGATGCCAAAAAAACAAATGAAAGTTTTAATAGGTTCCTTGAAGAGAGTCAGTCAAGAACTAGAAAGAGTCAAAACTACTTTAAGACAAATGGTTTTTGGATTATAACAATTGTAGCCTTCATTTTTATATTAGCTTTGATTATGGGATAAATTTTATGAAAGACCTCAAAGATAAAAGAATACTTCTGATAATAGGTGGTGGTATTGCAGCCTATAAGAGTCTTGAATTGATTAGATCTTTAAAAAAGCGTGGATCAGACGTAGAAGTGATTCTCACAAATTCTGGTAGAAAATTTGTAACGGAATTGAGCGCCTCACAAATTTCAGAGAACGAAGTGCATACAGATTTATTTAACCATAAAAGCGAACTTAAAATGGGTCACATAAATTTGTCAAGAAATGCAGATTTCATAATTGTTGCGCCTGCAACTGCAAATTTTATATCACGACTATCCTATGGGATGGCTGATGATCTTGCAACTGCAACACTACTAGCATCAAATAAACCAATAATAATAGTACCCGCAATGAACCCACAAATGTGGAACAATCCAGCAACACAAAAAAACCTTCTAGATATAAAAAAATTCGGCATTTATGTTTGTGGGCCAGCAATTGGAGAAACCGCATGTGGGGAAAGCGGAATGGGTAGAATGGAAGAGCCGGAAACAATTATTGATTTTGTCATAGAATGTTTCTCAAAAAAAAATAGATTGAAAGATAAAAAAGCTTTTGTTACAGCCGGTCCAACAATTGAGCCAATTGATCCAGTAAGATATATCTCAAACAATTCTTCTGGAAAACAAGGTTATGCGATAGCTCATTCTCTAGCAAAGCATGGAGCCCAGACGACATTAATAAGCGGGCCTTCATTTGAGGAAGTTCCTCAAGGAGTCAATTTAATTAAGGTTAAAACTGCAATGGAGATGCTGGAGGTCGTAAAAAGTAAATCCCCGGCTGACATAGGTGTTTTTACGGCTGCAGTGGTGGATTGGAAGGTCAAAGAATATCACAAGAACAAGATAAAAAAAAATGGTAAAAATAGCAAGCTTGATCTTGTTGAAAATATTAGTGTTATCCAGAGTGTGGTAAACAACAATAAGCTCAAGCCAAAACTATCTATTGGATTTGCAGCTGAAACCGAGAATATTTACGAAAATGCTAAGAAAAAACTTTTAAAAAATGACGTTGATTGGCTCCTTGCTAATAATGTCTCTGAAAACCAAGCAGTCTTCAATGGTGATTATAATAATATAATTCTATTTGATAGATCAGGATCAGAGAAATGGAAGCGAATGCCAAAAATTGAGATTGCAGATAAGTTAGTTACTAGAATTTGCGAATACTTTCAATAGTAGATATGAGAAAAAAGCTTGAGATAAATTTGGTAGATGTGTCAAAGTCTGCTCGCGCAGAAATACCAGAATACCAGACAAAAGGCGCGTCCGGACTTGATTTAAAAGCAAGTCCAGACGTGGGCTCAGAGGGAATTAAAATTAATTCAGGTAGCTGGGAGCTAATCCCGACCGGAATAGCGATTGAGCTTCCAAATGGATTTGAAGCGCAAATTAGGCCAAGATCGAGTGTTGCATTCAAAAGTGGGGTAACTGTATTGAACTCGCCAGGTACAATTGACAGTGATTATCGAGGTGAGATAAAAATTTTACTAATAAATCACGGTAAGAAAACCTTCATAGTAAAACCAGGCGACAGAATTGCTCAAATGGTAATCTCTCAGGTTGAGCAAATAAATTTGAAGAAGAGTGAGTACATAACTAAAACAGTTCGCGGCAGAGGTGGTTTTGGATCTACAGGAATTTGAAATGCTGGATAAGAAGAAAAATTTGTATATCGGAGGCGAAGAATTAGAGAGATACTCAAAACAAATTCTCATAAAAAATATTGGAGGCAACGGGCAAAGAAAACTTAAATCATCCAAGGTTCTTGTAATTGGTTTAGGTGGGCTTGGCTCACCAGTGGTTACACATCTATCTAGTGCAGGCGTCGGGCAAATAGGACTTGTTGATAATGATATTGTCGATTTATCAAATTTACAAAGACAATTTATCCATAACGTAGATAGAATTGGTCTCAATAAAACCGAAAGCGCAAAAATTTTTATAAATAAATTAAACCCAAATTTGACCATTTATGATTATGTAACTGATGCAAAAAGTCCGGAATTAAAAAAGATAATTACCGAGTATGATATTATTATTGATTGCACAGATAATTTTGAGACAAGATTCAAAATTGCTGATGATTGTCAAAAGTACAAAAAGCCTTACATACTTGGGACTGTAAGAGCTTATGAAGGGCAAATAACAACTATTCTTCCGTCAACATTAAAGATAAATAATCCGAAAATCCGTAGCTTATTTAACGAGGAAAATACTGCAAACTCCTTGGATGACTGCTCAGATGAAGGAATATTGTCAATAACCACAACGCTTGTTGGGACAATTATGGCATCTGAGTGCTTAAAAATAATATTAAATATTAATGAAGGGTTATTTGGTAAAATGCTCATGGTGGATTTACTTAATTTGAGATTTGAAACAATAAAATATTGATAGTATGACTGTAAAATTACTTTCGAGAAAAATTCTCATTTTTATGATAGTTTTTATATCTTTAGTACTAATTTCATTCAAAGTTTTTGAAAGCGCGTTTCAAGAATTTGAGGATACTGTTGGGGATACTTCAGTTACTAAGACTCAAGATGATTACTATAAATTTAAGAGTTTAAGATCAGAGAGGGTTAATGTCAGAGTTGGGCCGTCATTGGATCATAATATTTTATGGACATATCAGAAAAAAGGCCTTCCGATCGAAATATTAGAGGATATACAGGGTTGGAGTAAGATTCGGGATTTTCAAGCTAAAACTGGCTGGATAAAAAATACGTTAATTACGTCAAACAGAATGGGAATTGTTTCCCCATGGAGAATTACAGAAAAAAAACAAAATTTTGAGGACTTATATAAGGGAAATGATACAAATGAAGTAAATATCAAACTTGAGTCAGGCGTTCTTGTAAGCATTCAAAGCTGCGATGGTATGAAATGTCGTGTAAAAACGCAAGAGAGCGAGGGCTGGATTGATCAAAGTCTTATTTTTGGTGTCTATATTGACGAGATAATATTATTAAGGGAGTAGCAAGAGTATTATTCATCACAAAGATTAATTATTAAATCTATGGATTTTATTTTTTTACCTCGTGGAATTTTTGTGGGGGAAAGTTCAACATTGACATCTTCCGCAGATATATCTTCGATTATATTATTGCTCTTGATATGATAGTGATGATCAGTATTTCTATCAAAGAATGTTTTGTGGCTATCTACTTGTAGAGTTTTGATTATCCCATTTTGGGAGAAGTGCTTGAGTGTATTGTAGACTGTTGCTAGGGAGACTTTAAGATTGCCTTGCTTTGTCTCATCATGTAACTCTTCTGCCGTAAAATGTCCTTGTGGCAGATTAAATAAAATTCCGGCGAGATGTACGCGTTGTCTTGTTATTTTTATATCTGCTTTTCGAAGTATACCCATAACACAAAGTTTATTCATTTGGATTTTTGTATCTTTTGTTAAGTTTTGCATAATGGTTATTCTTAATATATATTAAACATAATTTAGTTACTCTAATTTTATAATAAATTTAAATTAATGTAAATTGTTGAATAGATTATATGTCAAAATTTGATAAAGATGCTTTCACATATGAAGACCTTATAGCTTGTGCTGAAGGTAATTTATTTGGTTCGGGTAACGCCCAATTGCCTATGCCGCCGATGTTAATGTTTAATAAAATATCAAAAATCAATACAGAGGGTGGCTCGCATTCGAAGGGTCAGATAATTGCAGAAATGGATATAACAGAGGATAGCTGGTTTTTTGATTGTCACTTCAAGGGTGATCCTGTTATGCCAGGTTGTTTAGGTCTTGACGCGCTATGGCAACTGCTGGGTTTTTATTTAGGATGGCTCGGTCAACCTGGCAAGGGAAGGGCACTTGGGGTCGGGGAAGTTAAATTCTTTGGTATGATTACTCCAGCCATTAAAAGACTTGAATATATTGTAAATATTAAAAAACTAGTTACGAGAAATCTAACTCTTGGGGTCGCTGACGGCGAACTTTATGCCGATGGGGAGAAAGTTTATTCCGCAGAAAATTTAAAAGTTGGTTTATTTGAATAATTTTGAGGGGTCTATGCGTAGAGTTGTTATCACAGGAACTGGTATTGTATCAAGTATTGGAAATAATACTGAGGAAGTCAAAAAATCATTATTTGACTGTACACCGGGTATTTCAAAAGCTATTGGTTATGATAATTTGGGGTTTAAGTCTCAAGTTTATGGAAGTCCAGATATTGATTTAGAAGAAAATATTGATAGAAAAAAATTAAGATTCCTCGCAGAAGGTTCGGCATGGTCATACATCGCTGCCGAGCAAGCCATTTCTGACGCAATGCTTGATGAAAGTGAAGTTTCGCACGAAAGAACAGGTCTAATTGTTGGAACTGGGGGACCATCCACACGGTCAATTGTAAAGGCGGCTGATCAAACCAGGGAGAGGGGCGCCAAGCATGTTGGCCCTTTTGTCGTACCAAAAGCAATGTGCTCAATGGCGTCCGCAACACTATCAACATACCTTGGCATAAAGGGTGTTAATTATTCCATATCGTCAGCATGCGCAACATCAAACAACTGTATTGGTAGCTCCTATGAGCTGATAAAATGGGGTAGTCAAGATATTATGATAGCAGGTGGTGGCGAAGAATTAGACTGGTCATTATCAGTCTTATTTGATGGGATGGGTGCGATGTCTTCAAATTTTAATGATAATCCAGCAAAAGCGAGCAGAGCTTACGATTTGAATAGGGACGGCTTTGTTATAGCTGGTGGCGCAGGCATATTAATACTAGAAGAGTATAATCACGCAGTCGCAAGGGGGGCAAAAATATATGCTGAGATTATTGGTTATGGTTCCACATCTGACGGAAGCGACATGGTTCTATTATCAGGAGAAGGTGCGGAGAGAGCTATGCAACTTGCAACAGATGGTATGGACGCAGAGATTGATTATATTAACCCACACGCAACTTCAACGCCTCAAGGTGATATTATTGAAGCAAAGGCAATTCGCAGTGTTTTCGGCGATAAAATTCCAACTATATCAGCAACAAAATCACTTAGTGGTCACTCTCTTGGTGCCGCCGGAGCGCACGAGGCAATTTTTTCTCTGATTATGATGCAAAATAATTTTATTGCTAAATCTTGCAATATTGATGAACTAGACCCAAACTTTTGTGACTTACCCATAGCGCTTGAACGTAAAGATGATATTGAAGTTAATACGGTGATGTCCAATGCATTCGGTTTTGGTGGTACAAATGCGTGCCTTGTGTTTAGAAAGATCTAATTATGGCAGATGAGAACAATATAAATTTATCCCTTATGAATGGTAAAAAAGGTGTAATTATGGGTGTTGCAAATGATCATTCTATAGCATGGGGTATTGCCCAGTCATTATCAGCAGCTGGCGCTGAGCTTGCATTCTCATATCAATCTGAGACTCTAAAAAAAAGGGTTGAACCATTGGCAAAAGGATTGGGATCAGGTTTGATATATCCCTGCGATGTGGAGTCAAGTGAAGATATTGAAAATTTTTTTAATTCAATACGTAATAAATGGGAGAATATTGATTTTCTTGTCCACGCAATTGCATTTTCAGATAAAGATCAGTTGAAAGGAGAATATTACAATACAACAAAGGAAAATTTTATTAAAACAATGCTAATATCATGTTTTTCTTTCACAGAAGTTGTCAAAGAAGCCCAAAAAATTATGACGAGTGGTGGTTCTATTATTACCCTCACATTTGATGGAGCTAACAGGGTCATGCCAAATTATAATGTCATGGGTATTGCAAAAGCGGGACTCGAGTCCTCGGTGAGATATTTAGCTGCAGACTTCGGAACAAGAGGCATTAGAGTGAATGCTATATCCGCAGGTCCCATGAGAACTCTAGCAGGAGGTGGCATAGCTGATGCACGCGCAATGTTTAACTTTCAGAAAAGACATTCCCCGCTGCAAAAGACGGTTACATTGTCGGATATTGGGGGTTCTGCGATCTATTTGTTATCAGACTTATCTGCAGGAGTTACTGGTGAGGTACATTATGTCGACTCTGGTTACAATATAATTTCTACACCGAGACCTGAAAGGTTGCACGATGATAGTATATACGACAATCAAGATTGAGTTGATAGATTAAAATATTTTTTAGTCTTTCTTCTTTCTTCTCTGTCTTGTCTTTTCTGGCTTATCGTTTGACGCATTCGACTCGCTCTCTTCAAGACCACTATCTTGGTTTATATTTTTCATTGATAATTTTGATTTACCCCTATCATCAAAACCTATCAATTTTACATACACATCGTCATTTTCATTTATCACATCTGTAACTTGTGAAGTTCGTTCATTACTTAGTTGGGATATGTGGACTAGGCCATCTCTAGGGCCAAAGAAGTTTACAAATGCACCAAAATCAACAATTTTTACAACCTTACCCTTGTATATCTCACCAACCTCTGGTTCATCAACGATTTGATGTATCCTGACTTTTGCAGACTCAATGGCATTCTTATCCGTGGAAGCAATTGTTATTATCCCAGAGTCGTCAACACTTATTTTGGCACCTGTCTGCTCTACCATCTCTTTTATTACCTTACCTCCGGAGCCAATTACGTCTTTTATTTTGTCAGTTGGGATATTCATGGTCTCAATCCTAGGAGCAGTATCAGCGACATCATTCCTTGATACCTTTATTGCTTTTTCCATTTCCGACAAAATATGCTTTCTGCCGGCTTTAGCCTGATCTAGTGCCTTTTTCATGATCTCTTTGGTAATTCCTGATATTTTAATATCCATTTGCAGTGTAGTGATACCTTTGCTAGTGCCTGCAACCTTAAAGTCCATATCGCCGAGGTGGTCTTCATCCCCAATAATGTCAGAGAGAACGGCATAATCTTTACCTTCAAGAATTAAGCCCATAGCAATCCCTGCAATTGGTTCACGAATTGGAACACCGGCGTCCATAAGGGCAAGTGATGTACCGCATACTGTTGCCATTGATGATGAGCCATTAGACTCTGTAATCTCAGACACTACTCTGATTGTATAAGGGAAATCATCTTTAGTTGGAAGTAATGGATGTATTGCACGCCAAGCTAGTTTTCCATGACCAATTTCTCTTCTTCCCGTTGCCCCAATTCTTCCGACTTCACCCACTGAAAACGGAGGGAAATTGTAGTGGAGCATAAAATTCTGTTTTTTGGTTCCATCCAATGAGTCTATATATTGCTCATCATCGGTTGTACCAAGTGTTGTCACCACTATTGCCTGGGTTTCCCCACGTGTAAAGAGAGAGGAGCCATGTGTTTGAGGTAGCAGCCCGACTTCGACTGAGATTGGGCGAATATCAGATAACCCTCTACCATCTATTCTTTTTGAGTCTTTAAGTATTGAGCTTCTCACAATAGAACTTTCAATATCCTTAAATACGCCCGATGCCTCTATTTCATCATAGCTATCATCATATTTTTCAGTAAGTTTTTCAATCATTTCATCTTTGATTACTGCAACTTGCCCATAGCGTTCCTGCTTATCTGTTATTTGAAAAGCTTTCTCTAGTTTTGACCTTACTTCTCCATCTATAAAGCTCGTGATCTCAGTATTGTCTTTTTCTTCAATAATCATTGGGTCTTTAGCACATTTTCTTGCGAGATTTATAATCATCTCAATTACTTCTTGCATCGACTGATGTGCAAACATTACTGCTTCTAACATCATCTTTTCAGTTAATTCTGACGCCTCTGACTCAATCATTAAGATTGCATTCTTAGTTCCCGCTACAACAAGCTCAAGCTTTGAATTTTCAATATCTTCAACTTTAGGATTTAAAACTAGTTCATTCTCAATCAAACCAATTTTGGCTGCGCCAATCGGACCCTTAAAAGGTATACCTGAAATTGTTAGCGCTGCTGAACAAGCGATCATAGCAACCACATCTGGGTCATTTTCATGATCATAAGTTAAGACAGTTGCTATGACTTGTGTTTCATTTTTAAATTCTTTTACAAAAAGTGGCCTTATTGGTCTATCTATGAGCCGTGATATAAGGGTTTCTCTCTCAGTAGGCCTCCCTTCACGTTTAAAATATCCCCCTGGTATTTTTCCAGATGCATAGGATTTTTCTTGATAATTAACGGTAAGAGGAAAAAAATCTATGCCCGTTTTTGGTTTTTTTTCTGCGCATACTGTCGCAATTACTGATGTGCCACCATAAGTCACGATGACTGCTCCATCCGCTTGTCTCGCGATTTTACCTGTTTCAATTCTAAGGGTTCTTCCACCCCAATTTATTTCTTCATTGTGTATATTAAACATTACTTTCCAATCTTATTTATCTTCTTATTCCCAATTTCTTTATTATATCCATGTATTTATTTTCATCTTTAAGTTTTAAATAATCCAATTGCTTCCGTCTTTGGCTGACAAGTTTAAGTAAACCAGTTCGTGAATGGTTATCTTTCTTATGCGTCTTAAAGTGTTCTGTGAGGTTCACAATTCGTTCAGTGAGTATTGCGATTTGAACTTCAGGAGACCCTGTATCTGTTTTATTTCTCGAATATTCTTTTATTAAGCTTGTCTTAGTATCTTTTTTTATCGACATCATAATCTCCTTCAATTTACTATTATCTACAAGTTAAATACTCTAACTGGTTGTAATTGCATTTCTTGCAAGCTACAAATAGCAATCAATTTATCTGCAGATTTTACTATTACCCTACCAGATTGGGGATCTTTATTTTTACCCCTAAAAGTGATTGTTGAACCATTTTTTAACCTGTTAGCGTCGTAACTATTCACCTGAACTGCCAGGATGTCGTCCAGCACAGTTTCAACCGGGCAAATAATCATATCAAGAGTATCTATATCATGGTTTAATTGTATAAGTCTATCAATAGATAAAATATTTTTTAAATTGAATGGTCCGTATTTTGTCCGCTCAATTTTTGTCACATGGCAACATAAATCTAATTTGTCTCCAATGTGTTTGGAAATCGAGCGAATATATGTTCCCGTTCCACAGGTTACCTCAATCGTGCATTCTAAATCACTATCCATTTTAATCAGTTTGATATCTTCTATTTTAACTATTTTTGATTTTTTAACCATATCTGGGACTATTCCATTACGAGCAAGTTTATATGATCGAATACCTTTAAATTTTTTTGCGGAGTAAACGGGTGGGATTTGTTTTATTGGCCCAATATAATTACTCAAAACAGACTTTATCTCGTTAATATCTGGTTTCTTGTTTGACCTTCTTATAATCTTACCGGTAGCATCATCCGTGTCAGTCTGATCACCAAACTTAATTGTGAAAAGATAAGTTTTATTTTTCTCGTGGATGTAAGGGATAGTCTTTGTAGCTTCTCCAAGGGCTACCGGCAATATTCCCGTTGCCATCGGATCTAATGTTCCGGCATGACCAATCTTATTCTTCTTAAATTTGGATTTAAGAAGTCTCAATGCATCATTTGAGGTTAAATCTTTATCTTTGTAGAGGTTTATCCAACCATGGAATAAATTATTGTAAGATTTTACCATAATTTACACATTTTAGTTATTTTCTTTATAAATTTAACTTTTAGACAAATTATTCAATAAATGGTCTATTTTTAATGCATAATCAAATGTTTCATCCTCTTTATAAACTATAGAGGGGGTAAATTTTAAAGATAGTTTTGGGCCAATTCTGCCTCTTATATATTTTGAGTTTTTATTAAGAGCATTGACTATATCAATGGTCCCATTTCCACCTAGAGGCATAATATATGCCGTTGCCTGTTTCAAATCCGGACTCATAGTTACCTGAGTTATTGTAATAGAAACACTCTGCAGATCCTCATCATGAATCGTGTCTCGGTATAAAAAGTCAGAGAGTGACTTCTTGATTATTTCGCCAACTTTCAGTTGCCTCTGGCTATAAGCCTCTTTAGGTGCTTTTCCTCTGAGCATTTATTATAGAGATCTCTCAATTGTTTCAATTTCATAACACTCTATGATATCTCCTGCTTTTATGTCTTGGTAATTCTGGAATGAGATACCACACTCTTGACTTACTTGAACTTCTTTTACTTCCTCTTGAAACCTTTTAAGGGAGGATAGCTTACCTTCGTGGATTACAATACTATCCCTTATAAGCCGCAAGTTTTCTTTGTTTTTAACGATGCCATCAGTCACCATACAGCCAGCCACTTTTCCAACCTTTGAGATATAAAAAACCTCTTTAACTTCTGCATTACCGATTACCTTTTCATTAATTGTTGGGTCTAATAGGCCTGATAAGGCTAATTTAATTTCATCAATAAGATTATAAATTATTGAGTATTGTCTTATTTCAACCCCGTCAGTTTGGGCTTGAAGTTTTGCATTTGGATTTGGACGTACATTAAATGCAAGTAATATCGCGTTTGAAGCAGATGCCAGCGCAATATCTGTTTCGGATACTGCCCCAACAGCTGCATGAATAATCCTAACGATCACCTCATCAGAACCAAGCTCATTCAGTGCGGAGCTAATTGCCTCAATGGATCCTTGCATATCTGCTTTTAATAATACAGGGAGTTCCTTCAGGCTCTTGTCTTTTATTTGCCCCATCATATTTTCTAAAGTTAGCTTGTTAGTGAGCCCCGTCGCGTAGTTCTTTGTTTTTCTTTGCCTATATTCAGTTATTTCTCTTGCCCTTGCTTCACTATTTACAACAGTGAATTTATCTCCAGCTTCGGGAACCCCATTTAGACCAAGAATTTCTATCGGATCTGAAGGGCCAGCTTTCTGCATTGATACACCTAAATCATTTGATAATGCCCTCACCTTACCCCAAGCAGAACCTAATACAACAATATCTCCAATATTTAATGTCCCTCTCTGAACTAGCACTGTTGCAACAGGCCCCTTACCTTTATCCAGGGATGACTCAATAACGACCCCATCTGCGATCCTATTTGGGTTAGCCTTAAGATCGAGTACTTCTGACTGTAAAATAATTGTATCAATTAACTGATCTAAGTTCGTTTGTTTAGTTGCTGATACCTCAACTTCCAATATATCACCACCGAGTGATTCGACTATAACTTCATGTGAGAGGAGCTCATTTCTTACTCTATTTGGATCAGCGCCATCAAGGTCTATTTTGTTAATCGCTACTATTACTGGAACATTAGCTTCTTTCGAATGATTGATTGCTTCAATTGTTTGTGGCATCACACCATCATTTGCTGCGACAACTATAACCACTATATCAGTAACTTTTGCCCCTCTTGATCTCATTGATGTGAACGCAGCGTGACCTGGAGTATCTATAAAAGTTATGGAAGTATTTTTTGATGTGCTGAGCTGATATGCTCCTATGTGTTGGGTTATTCCACCAGCCTCCCCTGAAACTACGCTACTCTTTCTTAGGGCGTCAAGTAAGCTTGTTTTACCGTGATCAACGTGTCCCATAATTGTCACAACAGGTGATCTTGTGTGTAAATCTTCATCTTTATCATCAGTTCCTTCAAGCCCAACCTCAACGTCTGCCTCCGATACTCTTTTAACACTGTGCCCCAATTCTTCTGCAATTAGTTGAGCTGTATCTGCATCAATTATATCCGTAATTTTATTCATTTGACCCTGTTTCATGAGAAGCTTGATCACATCTACTGCTCTTTCGGCCATCCTATTTGCAAGCTCTTGTATTGTGATAGCTTCCGGAATTATTATCTCTCTACTTATTTTTTGTGTTGGCATAGGTGTTGTGTGTTGCCTTCTTTCGCGTTCCCGTCTTCTCCTTATAGAAGCAAGAGATCTTTGTCGCGGGGTATCATCTAAAGCAGTTGTCACCGTAATTTTTGTTTGGCGCCGCTCTTCTTGACTTCTAAATCTCGTAAATTTATTTGGTGTTTTTGTATCTTCAACTTCTTCGTCTTGCGGGCCTTGCTTCTGTTCTTCGCTTACCTCAGCATTTTTTTTATTTTTTCTACCCCCATCAGTTTCTTGAGGTAAGGGTGCGTTAATGTTATCAAGTATGTCTTGGTCACCAATTATGTTATCAGAGGTTTTAATCTGACTCTTCCCATCTTCAGCTGTGGCCGTAATGCGCTCTTTTCCTTTTTTAGCCACGTCCAAATTTGAATTTTTTGAGTCTAATATTGCCTGATTTCTTGCATTTATTTCCTTATTTGTGAGTACCACACCCTCAGTCTTGTCAGAAGAGGTAGCCTTTTCTGAGTTTCTTATAACCCTTTTTCTCTTAGTTTCGACAACAACAGTATTGGCTCTGCCAGCTGAAAAGTTAGATCTAATTTGAGTGGGGTTAACGCTGGTCTTCAGACTCAGTGTTTTTTTTACACCTGTTGCCCCCCGTTTCTCTACTAATTCTTTTTTTTCAGCCATATCAAAATATACTTAATTTATGCAGTTTGTTGATAATTATTTCAGTATTCTAGCATTTGCAAGTTTTTCTGATAATTCTATTTTTTTATCTTCCACCTCATTTATAGAGGTGTCATCAATATCAGTATTACTTTCATCTAGCTCAGCTATCCAACCAAGTTTCAATCTTGCATTGAGAATCATTTCCTCAATTTTTTCCATAGGGATATCGAAACCTGTAAATAGTCCATTTTGTTTTTTACTTCCAAGTTCTGTTTTTTCTACCCATCCAAACAGTTCATCGGTCGAGCAGCCAGCAAAATCATCTAGGGTTTTAATATTATTTTCCCCAAGAGTAACAAGCATACTTGTGGTCATGCCATCAATTTGTTCTAAATCATCTAGGACACCCAATTCTTTCCTTCTTGTGTCCTGCTTAAGATTTTCTTCTTCAATAAAGGCTTTCGCACGGGATTGAATTTCTATCGCTGTATCATCATCAAAACCTTCAATAGATGATATTTCTGATATTTCTACAAAAATAAGATCCTCAATTGATAGGAAACCTTCAGAAACGAGAAGCTGTGCAATAACTTCATCGACATCTAGTGCTTTTATAAAGATTTCACTCTTTTCGTTGAATTCACTTTGCCTTCTTTCGGATTCTTCTGCCTCAGTTAAAATATCAATATCCCATTTTGTTAATTGACTTGCCAATCTCACATTTTGGCCCCTCCTACCAATTGCCAGAGACAGATGATCGTCAGGTACAACAACCTCTATTCGCTCTATTTCCTCATCTAGTACGACTTTAGTGGCTTCAGCTGGAGCAAGCGAACTTATGACAAAAGTTGCAATATCAGGACTCCACTTGACTATGTCGATCTTTTCACCTTGCAATTCATTAACGACAGATTGCACTCGGCTTCCTCTCATCCCGACGCAAGCACCAACAGGATCAATTGAATTTTCAGATGTATGCACAGCAATTTTAGCTCTACTCCCAGGATCTCGAGCAACAGCTATAATTTCTACAATACCATCATATATTTCTGGCACCTCTTGCATGAATAACTTAGCCATAAAGTTATTGTTTGTTCTTGACAGAAAAATTTGTGGACCACGCTGCTCACGCCTTACTTCTTGTATGTAGGCAAGTACCCTGTCTCCACTCCGAAAACTCTCTCGGGGCAGCAGGTCATCTCTTCGAATAATAGCTTCGTTTCTGCCAAGATCAACAATCACATTTCCATACTCAACTCTCTTAACAATTCCTGAAATGACCTCATTAATCTTATCTTTGAACTCATCATATTGACGATCTCTTTCAGCATCTCTGACCTTCTGGAATATAACTTGTTTTGCGCTTTGGGCTGCAATTCTTCCAAATTCAATTGGGGGCAGTTCTTCGGAGATAAAATCACCTATCTCTGCTTCCTTATTCTTTTTTTTAGCAGCCTTTAAATCTATTTCAGTTGCCTTATTTTCAACAAATTCCACAACTTCAAGTAATCTTGCAAGATTTGTTTGCCCAGTTTTTGGATCGATTTCTGCGTGTATTTCATTTTCGCTCCCATAACGAGTTTTCGCCGCCTTTTGTATTGCATCCTCCATTGCAGAGATTACAATATTTTTATCGATGGACTTATCCCTTGCAACTGCATCTGCAATTTGTAGTAATTCAAGTCTGTTTGCGCTAATTCCTGACTCGGACATATTTATTCTCCAAAGTTAAAGTTTCAATAATTTTTCACTAAAAATTAATTTAGCCTTGTTAATATTCTTAATTGGTATTCTGATTTTATCATCTGCATCATTTTTCTTGCTATCTGTGAGTAGTAAACACTCTTCCTTAAGTCCCAAAATCTCACCTCTGTAATTTTTCTTGTTTTCAATTTTCTTGTTTAATTCAACCTTTATCTCATTGCCAATATTTTGAATGAAGTCTCTTTGTCTAACTAATATACGATCAATTCCAGGGGACGATATTTCAATTCTATAATTTTCTGGTAACAAGGCGTTTGCTTCGATCATTGGCATAATTGCTCTGCTCGCTTTTGAGCAATCATTAATACCTAATCCTCCAATAATCCTTTCCATCATAATTTGTAACGCTTTCTCATGACTATTGATTTTAACTTGTACTATGAGATAACCAAGTTTTTCAAGCTCAGATTCAATTAGTGAAGAAATTTTATTTTCTTCCAATGTTTCGTTTTTTATCCGATATTCTTCCATATTTTTTATACTCTGTGTAATACCAAAACATGCAAAAAAAAAGGCTTTTCGAGAAAGCCTAACGTATTTGAAATTCTGAATTATTCATAATTATATCTTTACGTGATAAATATTACAAGCTTATTTTTTTGAAAGTCAAATAGACCGGATTTTGATTATTTTTGATAGCTTTTTTCTCGTATTTTGATTGCGTTGATAAGTACGGTTTTTTTGTAAAGTCACTACTTTTTTCACAAATCCAGCTAAACCGGTTATCTTGTAAAAAATTAAATAATATTGAGTATATATAGCCTTTATGATCACTCGCAATTAAGATGTGGCCATCATTTTTCAGTACTCTGTGTAGTTTATTTATACTATTTGGATTGATTAGGCGTCTCTTGTGGTGTCTTTTTTTAGGCCACGGGTCAGGAAATAATATATAAACTGATGAGAGGCAATCATCTGCTAAGTTATCTAGGATATTGATGGCGTTAGTGGTGCTAATTTTTATATTCTTAATTTGTTTCTCATTGATGTTTTTAATTAGACTTATAACTCCACTTATAAAAGGCTCCGCGCCAATAAAAAGTTTATCCTTGTTATTTTCTGCTTGCCATAAAAGATGTTCCCCATACCCAAATCCAATTTCAAATTCGATATCATGGTGATTAGAATAAATTGATTCATCTTTAAGTTGGTATAAAGGGAATAAATTTTTTATAATATATTGATCTTGAATATTAAGAGAGCGGCTTCTTTTTCTTCCATAAAGCTTATATTTATGGCGTTCATCATTTTTCATAATTAAGAAAGCTCAGATAATAACTTTTCAGCTAAATCTAATTTTTCCCATGAGAAGGAGCCGTCCTCACTTGGGGCTCTACCAAAATGACCATAGCAGCTTGTTTTAGTATATATTGGTTTTTTTAGTGCTAGGTGGTCTATTATTCCTTTTGGTGATAAATCAACAATTTTCATTATCGCATTAGATAGTTTTTTTGTATCTACTTTTGCGTCATCATCAAGTTTTATATATAAGGATAAAGGATATGAGAGGCCAATGGCATATGAGATTTGAATTTGGCATTTTCTAGAAATTTTTGCGTGTACAACATTTTTGGCAATGTATCTTGCTATGTAAGCTGCTGATCTATCAACTTTTGAGGGATCTTTTCCTGAAAATGCACCTCCACCATGAGGCGCTGCTCCTCCATAAGTGTCAACAATAATTTTTCTTCCAGTAAGCCCAGCATCACCATCTGGTCCCCCAATTACAAATCTACCAGTTGGGTTAATTATT
>MDSV01185550.1_pt1 | contig 21198 bp, 17 predicted proteins | sample 810851 | NCBI WGS metagenome assembly MDSV01 (sample SAMN05326640, study PRJNA326480) | marine metagenome | isolation source: seawater | place: Atlantic Ocean: North East | collected 2012 | reverse complement strand
TGTAGATGTCGTCCTGCGCCACCTTGGGTGGGGCGACGAGGGCCACGGTGCAGTCCTGGTTGAACAGGGTGGGCACCCGAGAAGACAGCCAACCCTGGCCGGGCTTCACCGCCCAGCCTTCAAGCTTGCGGCTGAGCAAGTTGCGCTCGACCGCCGCCTCAGGTCGCACATCCTCGCTGCCCAACACCTCGACCACTTGGGTGGGACGCTGACGGTGGTACAGCAGGGAGCTCATCCCGACGAACCCAATGGTCCCGAAAAGTTGTTCGTGGTGCAGTTCACCGTGGTCTTGGCGGAACTGCGTGTGGCGTTTGGGAGGAAGGACCCCGAGCTTGTGGTAGAACGGCATGGTGTCTGCAATTTAGGCAGGGCGGCCCCGTTTGCGCACCCTCCGACTCACTTCCCGCCGGCGCCCATCGCACGGGCGTACCAAGGCAGTTCGCCGTCCTTGTTCAACGGCCATTGCAGGCTGAGTTTCATCCCTGGGCGGAGCGGGTCCGTCGGGTCGAGTCGGTTCTTCCGTGCGAGTGCTTTGGTGCGCACCCCCTGCATTTGGGAGATTTGCCAGAGGTTTTGGCCCTGCCTCACTGTGTACCACGTCGTGGCGGCATAGCCCTTCTTCGGCTGCAGGTAAATCCGATCGCCCGCTTGGAATTCGTGGTTCTTGGTGACCTCGTTGTAGGCGCGAATCTGCCAAGGCATGATGTCCAAATCGTCGGTCAAACTCTGTTGAGTGTCGCCTTCTTCCGCGTACACGAATTGGACCCCGTGCTCCGTTGTCCGCAGACGGTGGGAGCGACCCAAGTCGAGTGTGCCTCCGCCGTTGTTGGCAAGTCGGACCACGTCGTGTTCTCGGACGTTGCGCCCCTTCGATTTGCTGCCGCCGCGGTCGCCGTCGTTGGACACCAATGCTTCCTCACCCGCCCAGGTGCCGCCCGGCACGTCGAGTTGGTGAAGGTTGTGGCGCTCGATGAGCGTGATCAGGAGGTTGGCGTATTTGGGGTTGGTTGCATAACCGCAAGACTTGAGTCCTTTTGCCCAACCCTTGTAGTCGGTCGACTCCAGCTCAAACAACCGCGCGTACCGGTCCCGCAACAAGAATTGGCTGTGGTCTTCGTAGCTCTGCTTGGCGTCGTCGTAGACCCGAAAGCACTCGCCCTTCTCGTCGTCGTCGTGGTAGGTGCGCTTGCCGGTCCAGGTTGAATGGCACTTGATGCCAAAGTGGTTGTTGGACCGCTGGGCCAACTGGCTCACACCATTCCCACTTTCCAGTATGCCTTGCGCAAGGGTGATGCTGGCTGGGATGCCGTACTTCTCCATTTGCTGCACCGCTTCCTCTTGCCATGTTGCGATGTACGACTCCTGCGTGGCGGCGGGTTTGGGATCGCCCACAGCCCAAAGCATGTCTGCGCACAGCACGCATGCGAAAGCCAAAAACAAGATTCGGAGGACGGGGGACAGGATCGTCATGGTGCTGCAGATTCAACGACCAAGCTAGCTTGAGATTGCTGCCGCATGCGGTTGGCAGCGCGGAGTTGCTCCGATGCGACGTGTGGAAAACGCCCCTCAGAACTCGACCCCGGCGACCGCGCGGAGCTGGATGCCTTGCTCGTCGTAGAAGCGCCACAAGCCCGCCTTCACGCCGTCTTCAAAGGACCCTTCGATGGCGGTTTCGCCATTGGGGTGGTACGTGGTGTATTCCCCGTGGGGCACGCCGCGCTTGTAGCCTGCTTGGGACCAAGGCATGCCTGAATCGAAGTAGCTGTTCCACATGCCGTGCCGCTTGCCACCCGAAAACCCGCCACGGACGCTCAATTGTCCGTTTTCGTGGTATTCGAGCCGCTCCACCAACGTGTCGAAGCGTGCGACATTGACGGTTTTGTCGCTGCCGTCAGGCCAGGATGCTATCGCGGTGCGTGTCAGGGCGTCAGGGTCTTGACCGCACCCCACCACGAGTCCGAGTCCCAGCACTGTCACCCATGTCGCGGCCTTCATTTCACCCGGCGTATGGTGTACTCGATGAGGTCACGCAACGCCGTCCGGGCTTCTTGGGACACGGAATCGGAGCCACCCAGTTCGTCGAGCAATGTCAAGGACTCTTCTTTGAGCCGGCGCATCTCATCCCGAGCGCGGTCCATTCCAGGGCCTTGGAGGATGGCCTGCATGACTTCCTGCACGGCCTTGGGGTCGTCGCTGCGATGCTTGACGAGCCGAATCAACCGCCGCCGTTCGCCGGGCGTGGACTTGGCCAGGGTGTGGATGAGCGGCAGGGTCATCTTGCGTTCACGGATGTCTTGACCCGTCGGCTTGCCGGTCCGGTCGCCTTCTCCTAGGTCGAGCAGGTCGTCCTGGATTTGGAAGGCCAAACCGACACGCTCCCCCAGCCCCCACATCCGGGCCACGGTCTCTTGGTCCGCCCCAGCCGCTGCGGCGCCACATGCACAGCAGGCGGCCAGGAGCGACGCTGTCTTTCGTCGGATGATGTCGAAGTACACCTCTTCGGTGATGTCCAAGCGCCGGGCTTTCTCGATTTGGAGCAGTTCACCTTCGCTCATTTCGCGCACCGCGCGAGAGGTGATTTTCAGCAAGTCGTACGCCTCGGCATCCACGGCCGCAAGAAGGCCGCGACTGAGCAGGTAGTCGCCCACCAACACGGCCACTTTCTTCTTCCAAAGTGCTTGGATGCTGAACACGCCTCGGCGCAGCGGGCTCTCGTCCACCACATCGTCGTGCACAAGGGTGGCCGTATGAAGCAGTTCAATCAAGGCCGCGGCGGTGTGGGTGCGGTCGGTGGCTTGGCCGTGGTCGTCCACGCCTCCGTGAAGTCGGGCACTTAAAAACACGAACATGGGCCTCATCTGCTTCCCCTTCTGCCGAAGGATGTAGCGCATCACCGTGTCCAGCAAGGCCACGTCGGTGGTGACGGCTTGGCGGAACTTGGGCTTGAATGCCGCCATGTCCGCCTTGAGGAGCGCTTGCACGTGTTGAATGCCTGCCGGGGATTCCGCCATGAGGCAAAGGTAGCGTTCGCATCCGGCAGAACGGCCCCTTCGTCAGCATGGAAAGGCCCCCACGGGGTGGGGGCGTATCTTCGTGGCATGCTGCGCTCAATGACAGGTTACGGAAAGGCGGAAGGTGCCGTCGGTTCCAGGAAATACACCGTGGAAGTTCGTTCGCTGAACGGAAAGAATTTGGACTTGTCGGTCCGCATGCCGTCGGTGTTGAAGGAGAAGGAAATGGAACTTCGCAAAGAGCTCGGCGCGCGCATTGTGCGGGGCAAGAGTGACGTGGCCATCCACTTCGAAGCCGACGCCGCGGAGGCGCGCCACGAGCTCAACGGCCCCGTCATTGAAAAGTACGTCGACGCCTTGCGCGCGTTGGCAGAACGCACAGACCAACCCACAGGCAATCTGTTGTCCACGGCGGTGCGTTTCCCGGACGCCATGCAAACCTCACGTGAGGCATTTGACCATGAAGCTTGGAATGGCATCCACGCATTGGTGTTGGAAGCGGCCGACCAATTCGACGGCTTCCGCGACACCGAGGGGGCCACATTGCACGCGGATTTTTCGGCGCGCTTGGACACGATCGACGCCCTGGAAGCCTCGCTAGACCCTTTGTTGGACGCGCGATTGAATCGGGTTCGGGAGCGCATTCGAACGAATTTGGAGGAGACGGTGGACCGCACCGCGCTCGACGAGGGACGCTTCGAGCAGGAGGTGCTTTACTACATTGAAAAGATGGACGTGAGTGAAGAGCGGACTCGGTTGCGCGCCCACATTGTTTACTTCCGCGACATCATGAACACCGGCACGGCCCAAGGCAAGAAGTTGGGGTTTGTCTCCCAGGAGATGGGCCGCGAAATCAACACCCTCGGAAGCAAGGCGAACGACGCTGAACTCCAGCGCATCGTGGTCCAAATGAAGGACGAGCTCGAGAAAATCAAGGAGCAAGTCCTGAACGTGCTCTGACCCATGCCCGCAGGAACCAAACCGCAAGGCGACGGCCGCGCCATCATCTTTTCTGCCCCTTCTGGCGCGGGCAAGACCACGGTGGTGCGCCACCTCATTTCCAATCCTGATTTGGCCTTGGGGTTCAGCGTGAGTGCCACGACCCGAGCTCCACGCACTGGGGAGACAGACGGCCAAGACTACCACTTCCTGACCATCGAGGAATTCACATCCCGCTTGGCCGACCATGCCTTCGTCGAACACGAAGAAGTTTACGATGGCCTGTCCTACGGCACCCTGTGCAGCGAAGTGGAGCGTCTCTGGGCGGAGGGCAGAACGCCGTTGTTTGATGTGGACGTGGTGGGGGGCCAAACCCTCAAGTCCGTTTTCGGCGACAGCGCCTTGTCCATCTTCGTCATGCCTCCGTCCCTGGAGGCCTTGGAGTCGCGGCTGCGCGGAAGGGGCACAGAAGACGAAGCAAGTGTGCAGAAGCGCCTCGGCAAAGCCGCCCAAGAACTGAAAGCGGCCCAGGCGTTTGACGTCCAATTGGTGAACGACGACTTGGAGAAGGCCTTCGCGGAGGCGACCCAACTTGTCGAGAATTTCCTTCAATCTGACCCAGTCTGACCCATGACCGCCACCTCAAGTCCCAAGCGCGTTGGCCTGTACTTCGGGTCGTTCAACCCGGTGCATTTGGGGCACTTGGTCATCGCCAACCACATGCTTCAGCATGCGGACTTGGACGAAGTTTGGCTTGTGGTGACCCCGACCAGCCCCCACAAACAAGGGGCCGACTTGATTCCTGAGGCGCATCGCTTGCAAATGGTGAAGCTCGCATTGGCCGACCATCCGCAATTGCGAGCGTCGAGCGTGGAGTTCGACCTGCCTCGCCCCAACTACACCGCGCGCACCATGGAGCACCTCCGCGAGGCCCATCCGGACAAGACGTTCAGCATCATCATGGGCCAAGACAACCTGGCGTCGTTTTCGACCTGGCAAGACCACACAGCCTTGCTGCACCAGCACCGGTTGCTGATCTACCCGAGGCTCACAGACCGAGCTGCGACTGTCCCCAGTGAGGTGGACCGTTGGACGGCGCACCCTCATGTCGAAGTCCAAAAGGCACCGGTCATCGCCATCAGTTCCACGTACATCCGGGACGCCATCATGGCAGGACAAGACGTGCAATTCTTGTTGCCCGACGCGGTGGTGGCGTACATCGGGAACAACCACTTCTACGAGCAGGCTTGACGCCGCCCAGAACTCACTTGCCGTTGTAGGTGTTCATCGCCCTGGCCAAGCCGGCAGTGGTGATGCTGAGCACCGCGTCTGTCGCTGTGGTCAATCGATCTTCCATCTTGCCCTGTTCCTCCTCGTCCCAGGTGCCGAGAACGTAATCCACTTGCTTGCCCTTGCCAAATTCTGCCCCGATGCCAAACCGCATGCGCGGGTACTTGGTGGAGTTGAGCACCGCTTGAATGTCCTTCAATCCGTTGTGGCCTCCGTCGCTCCCCTTGGCACGAAGCCTGAGGGTGCCAAAGGGCAAATTCAAATCGTCGGTCACCACCACCGTCCGGTCGATGGGGATTTTTTCAGCGTCCATCCAATACCGCACGGCTTTGCCGCTCAGGTTCATGAACGTCGATGGCTTCAAGAGCAGAAGGATGCGTCCTTTGTAACGAACGGTGGACACCTCACCCAGCCTGGCGGTCTCGAAAGACCCGTCCAGACGTTGGGCGATGGTGTCCACCACGTTGAACCCGATGTTGTGCCGGGTGTCCTCATACTCTGAGCCTGGATTGCCCAAGCCGACGATGAGGTACTTCATGCTGCGAGGGGATTACTCTTCTCCGCCTTCAGCCGCTTCTCCACCTTCAGCCGCTGCTTCGCCTTCTCCGCCTTCAGTCTCAGATTCGGCAGACATGGCCGCACGCGTGCGCTTGCAAGCCACCAAGAGGGCGCTTTCGCTGAGGAGAATGTCCAAGCCTTCGATGTCGAGGTCACGCACCCGGGCGTTGTCTCCAATCTCCAATGGCGAGATGTCCACGGTGAGGCATTCAGGGAGCTGGTCCACCAAACCGCGCACAGGGACGCGACGGTAGTTGATTTCCAAGCGTCCACCGTTCAGCACACCGATGGCTTGCCCAGTGGTGCGCAAAGGCAGTTCCACCTTCACAGGCTTGCCTGGCAACACTTCCATGAGATCGACGTGGGTCACGCGGTCGGTGACCGGGTGGAATTGGATGTCCTGGATGATGCAGTCGATTTTCTTGCCGTTGAGTTCCAACTCAAGTTTAAAGACGTCTGGGTTGAAGACGACTTTGTTGAGTTCGACTTCAGACAGGCTGAAGTGACACTGCTCGGCACCGCCGTACAACACCCCGGGAACCCGGTTTGAAGCACGGAGTGCGTCAGCATCTTTCTTCCCTACGCTCTCTCGGAGAGAGCCGCTCAATGATGCAGTTTTCATGATGAAAAAATATTATATGGTAAAAAGTGTACTGATGGATTTGTCGCTCATCAAGCACTGAAGCACTTGGGCAAACATGTCGTGCACGGGAAGCACGGTGATCTTATCCGTGCTCACGTCCTCGCGCAACGGAATCGAGTCCGTCACAATCAATTCTTTCAAGGAGCTGCTGGCGATGCGCTCATAGGCAGGACCACTCATCACGGGGTGGGTGCACACGGCACGCACACTCAGGGCACCGTGTTCCGTCATCAGGTCGGCCGCTTTGGTCAGCGTGCCGGCGGTGTCGCACATGTCGTCCACGATGACGACGTCCTTGCCCTTCACATCGCCGATGACAGTCATGCTTTCCACCTGGTTGGCCACTTTCCGTTGCTTGTAGCAGATGGCCATGTCCACGCCGAGCGCCTTGGCGTAGGTGTTCGCACGTTTCGTTCCTCCGGTGTCTGGCGTGGCGATGCAGAGGTTGTCTCGGGACACGTTGTTTTCCAACCACGGCAGGAAAAGGGTTGACCCGAAGAGGTGGTCCACAGGCACTTCGAAGAACCCCTGGATTTGGTCGGCGTGGAGGTCCATGGTGATGACGCGGTTCACACCTGCAGCCATCAACATGTTGGCCACGAGCTTGGCGCCAATCGCCACGCGCGGCTTGTCCTTCCTGTCTTGACGCGCGAATCCGAAGTAGGGCATCACGGCCACGATGCGCTTGGCGCTGGCCCGCTTGGCGGCGTCGATCAACATCAACAATTCCAACAAGTTGTCAGAAGGGGGAAAGGTCGACTGGACGATGATCACTTCCTTGCCACGCACTGTTTCTTCGATGCTCACAGCGAATTCACCGTCGGAGAATTTTTGCGTGCGAACAGGAACCAGGGAGGTTCCATAGGCGGCGGCGACGCGTTCCCCAAACTCTTGGGAAGCCGACCCCGCAAGGATCTTGATCATATCAGACATGGACGGCGCTTGAGGCCGCAAAGATAGGCATTCTCAGTCTGCTGGAGCCACCATCTTGAACCCCTTTCCGTGGACGTTCAAAATCTCGATGCGGTCGTCCCCTCTCAGATGCTTTCTGAGCTTGGCGATGTACACGTCCATGCTTCGGCCGTTGAAGTAGTTGGCGTCTCCCCAAATGTTCCGCAACGCGTGGCTGCGTTCGAGCAGCGCGTTTTTGTGTTTGCAAAGCATGAAGAGCAGCTCATTTTCTTTGGTGGTCAAGCGTTGAGACTCACCTTGCAGGTCGAGGGATTGGCTGTTGTAATCGTAGGTGTACAACCCCACGGTGAATTCCGTGACCTCTTTCCCTTCTTCCGGCAAGGCGGCAGATCTGCGCAGGATGGCTTGGATGCGAAGCACCAGCTCTTCCATGCTGAACGGCTTGCTCATGTAATCGTCTCCACCCACTTTGAAGCCTTCGAGGGTGTCCTCCTTGCTGGACCGCGCTGTCAAGAACAAAATTGGAATGCTGCGGCTGTCAAGCCGGATTTCTTCGGCCACTTGAAAGCCGTCCTTCCTGGGCATCATCACGTCGAGGACAATGAAGTCGTAAGTGTCTCGGTGGTAGGCTTTCAGGCCTTCGGCGCCGTCCTGGGCCCAAGTCACTTGGGCGCCTTTGGCCTTGAGGTAGTCGGCGAGCAAGCGGCCCAAGCTGGGGTCGTCTTCGCAGAGGAGGATTCGGATGTCTTTCATGTGGCTTCAGTCTTGTCAGGTTGTTCAAACGGAAGGTTGAGCGTCAATGTTGTGCCTTCCCCCGGTTGACTTGCGATGTGAACCGAACCGCCGTGGTGTTCCAACACGTTTTTCACGTAGCTCAATCCCAACCCAAATCCTTTCACGTTGTGCACGTTTCCGGTGGGGACACGATACAACCTTTCAAAGACCTTGCCAAGATGTTCCTTGGCGATGCCTATCCCGTTGTCTTGGATGTGAAGTGACAGTCCGTCAGGGGTTTGTTCGCTGCGAATGACAAAGTGCGGGTCCTCCTTGGCGTACTTCATCGCGTTGTCGATGAGGTTGAACAGGACGTTGGTCACGTGGATGCGGTCCACCATCAGGTTGGGGTTGGAGGCATGCAGTTCCAACTCCACTTTGGCCCCTTGCTTGTGCAGGCGCATGGCCATGTTTTTGACCACATTTTTCACCAAATCGTGCACGTTGAGCGGTTGCATGTACAGCCGCATGGCCCCCGTTTCGGAAAGGCTGGCGCGCAACACGTTCTCCACGAGTACGCCGAGACGCTTGTTCTCTTCGCGGATGAGGCTGAGGTAGTGCTTCTTCGCTTCGTCGTCGAACGAAGGGTCGGCCAACGCTTCGCTGGCCAGGCCAATGCTGCTGATGGGTGTCTTGAGTTCGTGGGTGAGGTTGTTGACAAGGTCGCGTTGCAGCCGGTCCAAGCGCTTGGTCCGCTGAATGGCCAAGAGGGTGTGTGCAAAGATGGCGGCGATGAGCAGCATCATGAAGACGCTGAGGGCGAAGGCGCTCAGCATTTGACCCATCAAGTGGCGGGGAAGTCGTGGAAAATGCACCCTGAATTGAAGCGTGCCCAGCGCGACGCTGTACCCGGTGAGTGGGGACAACAGTTCGTCCTGCAGGTCTTCGGCTTCCTCCGGCAAGAACACTGGCTGCCCGTACCGGTTGAAGGCGCCAAAAACGGGCGCTGCGTCGATGCCTTGTTCCTTCAACGCGATGGTCAGCAGGGAGTCCATCGGAAACGACTCCATCCGGCGCACCACCATGCGCTCCTCGGGGGCGAGTTCGTCGGTGCGCAGCAAATTCCGGTCGTCGGCCGTGACTTCGTCGAGGTGTCCTGCGGTCAGCCAAGTGGCCACAATTTGAAGGCTTTGCTCCACGCTTTGGTCGAAGACTTCTTTCCGGAGTTTGGCAGACGACTCCAGCCAATTCACTTGAACGGTGACCACCACGAGCATCGCTACAGTCATGGAGCCCACCAACCAGGGTATAAGACGGCCTGTCATGCCAGCAAGTTCGGGATGAGTGCGGTCAATCGGTGTGCCAAAACACCGTGGAGCCCCCATGCAGCCAACAAACATTCACAACCACTTCACATTGCGGTGACACACAAAGACGGAACCCCGTGGAACCGAGGAGAGAGCGGTTCTAAAGATGCAGGTTAGACCATGTCGAACGCGGCGTTGGTTGCAGGTTATGGAAGGTGAAACCTTCCGGATGAGACGGCACCCCGAGAGAGGTGCCGTTTTTCATGCGCGTCGGTGAAATCTTGGATATCTTCGTTGACCCACCAATTGCCATGATTCCCGCAGAAACCGTCGATCAAATCATGAACGCTGCCGTCATTGAAGAGGTGGTGGGCGATTATGTGGAGCTGAAAAAGTCGGGCAGCGCATTGCGGGGGTTGAGTCCGTTCACCAACGAGAAAACACCGTCGTTTTACGTCCTTCCTGCCAAGGGCATTTTCAAGTGCTTCTCAAGCCAAAAGGGCGGAAGCCTTGTCACGTTTTTGATGGAAATCGAAAAGGTCAGCTACCCTGAAGCCCTTCGGATGCTGGCCAAGCGGTACAACATCGAGATCGTCGAAAAGGAGCGCACGCCGGAGGAAATTGCGGCGGCAACGGCGAAGGAGAGTCTCGGCAACGTGGTGGCGTGGGCCCAAAAGTGGTTCACCGATCAAATGCAGAACACCGCCGCCGGAAAGGCCATCGGCCGCAGCTATTTCGTGGAGCGCGGTTTCCGAGACGACGTCCTTGATTCGTACCTGATCGGCTACAGCCCCGACGCCTGGGATGCACTGGCCACGGCCGGGCAAGAGGCTGGGTATTCGGCCGAAAAGTTGGTGGAGGTTGGGTTGTGCAAACAGCGCGAGGACGGTTCGCTTTGGGATTTCTTCAAGGGGCGTGTGATGTTCCCGATTCGGGATGTGACGGGCCGGGTCATCGGATTCGGTGGGCGCACCCTGAGTACAGAAAAGAAGGTCGCGAAATACTTCAACTCGCCAGAAAGCCCACTTTACAACAAGTCGAAGGTGCTCTACGGCATGCACCTCGCCAAGCCCGAGATCGTCAAAGAGGAGCGCTGCTTTCTCGTCGAAGGGTACACCGACGTCATGGCGATGCACCAAGCTGGGGTGCTCAACGTGGTGGCGTCGAGCGGCACGGCGTTGACGCCAGGCCAAATCCAGCTCATCCGCCGCTTCACCAAAAACGTGACGGTCATCTTCGACGGCGACGCGGCGGGCATCCGGGCGTCGCTTCGTGGCATTGACTTGCTGCTGGCCGAGGGCATGGCCGTCAAGGTGGTGTTGTTGCCGGACGGTGACGACCCCGACACCTACGCCAAGAAGGTGGGCAGCGACGCCCTGAACAAGGCGATTCACGAAGACGCCCAGGACTTCCTGGAATTCAAAGCGCGGCTGCTGGCGGACGAAGCCGGTTCCGACCCGTTGAAGCGGGCGGACATGGTTCGGTCTGTGGTGACCTCCATCGCGGCGATTCCCGACGCCATCCAGCGTTCAGTGTATTTGCAGACCTCGGCCAGTCAACTGGGACTGTCGGAGGATGTCTTGGGCGCAGAAGTCGCGAAAACCCTTCATGCCGCGGCGATGGCCGAGCAAAAGCGGTCGGCCCAACAAGCCTTGCGCGGTCCCCAACCTCAATTCCCGAAGCCGGAATTCGATCCTGGCATGCCGCCGCCCGAGACGCTGGCAGAACACGTGGAGGTGGATCCACGCACTGTGGTGGAGGACGATTTGATCCGGGCACTGTTGGAGTACGCGACAGACACGGTGACCGTCACCCTCGAGGCCGAGCAAGAGGGGGGAGAGGCCGAGGTGCTCGAGGTCCCGTTCGCCGAATTGGTCGTCCACCGTTTGGAAGAGGAGGGCATCCAAATGCGCCAACCGATGAACCAAACCTTGGTACAACGCTATTCCGCCGAATTGGACCACGAGCGCATTTTGACGCCAGAACAATTGACCCAAGACCAAGATCATGATGTGCAACAGAAAGTTGCCGGGGCCATGATTCAGCAGCATGTGTTGAGCCCGAACTGGTCACAGCGCCACAAAATCTACCCGGTGGTGGAGAAGGACCAGTTGTTGGATTTGTTGGAAGGCTCGTTGCGACGCCTCCACTTGTGGGACTTGAAAAAGGCCTCCGCAGAGGTGTCGGCACAACTTCAGGGCGCCGACTTGCCCATGGATTCGGAGCGAGACCTGTTGGCCCAAAAAGTCGAGATCGACGCCCAAATCCGACAAACCTTGGCGCACTTCGGCACGGTCATCTTGCCCTAATTTTTCGCCTTCTTTTTCGTCAGTCGGCACTTGGCCGAATGGCCCGAATGTGCATGTTGAGCGAGGTGCGGCCGCGGAAGGTGTTTTGGACCAAGGTGAACACCACGTCCATTTCTTTCAGGCTCCGCACTTCTTCCAAGCGGTCGCCCATTCCAAACCCGATGGCCTCCATCCGCTGCTGGGGAGAATCGGCCGACTGCAGGATGAGCTTCAGGTGACGTCCGCGGTGACCCACAGTTCGTGGGGGCAGCGCAGCGACCAGGCCGCTGGCCATGAACACAGGCACGCCGTTCCCGGGTCCAAAAGGTGCCAAACGCCCCATCTCCTCATACACCGAGGGGGTCATCGCGTTCAAGTCGATTTCCAAGTGGTACGAAATGCTTGGGGCGGGAATGCGCCCGTTGACTTGGGCGGCAATGCTCTTTTCAATGGCGTTCTTGAATTCGTGCAATTGGTCGCTGCGAAGGGTCAACCCTGCCGCCATGGGGTGCCCCCCAAATTGCTCCAAGTACGATCGGCAGTCTTCCAAGGCCTTGTGGATGTCCACGCCCTGCACACTGCGCGCGCTGCCCATCATGAGCCCGTTTTCCTCGCTCAAGACAATGGTGGGCCGGTACCGTGCCTCCACCAAGCGGCTCGCCACAATGCCGAGCACGCCACGGTGCCACCCTTCGCCACACACGACGGTGCAACAGCGGCCGGCGGGTTGTTCCGCCATTTGAGCCAAGGCCTCTTCCGTCATGTCCTCGTCGAGGTCGCGCCGCGCCTGGTTCATCGACTCCAACTCGTAGGCCAATTCGTAGGCCGTGTTGTCGTCCGACGCCATCAAAAGCTCGACGGCCTTGATGGCGTGGCCCACGCGGCCAGCCGCGTTGATGCGTGGCCCGAGGGTGAAGCTGATGTCGCGGACGGTGTTGGGCACGCGTTCGATGTTCGCCACCTGCAGCATGGTCCGGATGCCGGGGCGCATGGTCTTGCGCAGCTTGCGCATGCCATGGTGGGCAAGGATGCGGTTTTCCCCAGTGATGTCCACGAGGTCGGCTCCAATGCTCAAGGCCAAAAGGTCAAGGTGGTCGTACACCGAGGACATGGTCAACCCAATGCGGTTCACCAGTGCGGTCAGCAATTTGAACGCCACCCCGGCCCCCGACAATTCCTTGAATGGATAGGTGCACCCGTTCTGTTTGGGGTTGAGCAGGGCGGTGGTGATTGGCAACGTGTCGGCCGGCAAATGATGGTCGCACACGATGGTGTCGATGCCCACCTCGGCGGCGGCGGCGAGGGCGTCAAAGTCTTTGGTCCCGCAATCCAAGGTGATCAACACCGTACACCCTGAAACCTTGGCACGCTCTACCCCCTTGGGCGAGACACCATACCCCTCGCCGTAACGCATGGGGATGTAGGAGACCAAGGGGACTTGAAGCCCCCGAAAGAAGGACGAGACCATGGCCACGGAGGTGGTGCCGTCAACGTCGTAGTCGCCATAAACCATGATGCGCTCCTTCCGCTCGATGGCTTTCATGATGCGGCCCACAGCTTTGTCCATGTCCTTCATCAAAAAAGGATCGTGGAGTTTCTCGCGGTTGGGATCGAGAAAGTCGTGGACCGATTCCGAAGTCGACATCCCCCGCTGGCTCAACAAGGATGCAACCAAAGGGCTGAGACCCGTGTCTTGTGACAGGCGTCCGACTTCTTGGAAGTCAGGGGCAGGCGCGGGTTTCCACTCGAGGTTGTCCATGGTGTTGAAGTTGTATCTTTCGGCCTGTCAAAACTACGCACATGAGCACTCTCAGTTCCTCCACCCCCGGTTTCGGACGCCTGTTTTTGGCTTCCTTGGCCATTTGCCTGTCTGCCATCACGTTGTCCGGCTGCTTGAACGATGACAACCTCATCGGAGAGAACTGCTACGACGAGATCTTAAACAACCAGGAGGAGCTTGTGGATTGCGGCGGCCCGATTTGTGATCCCTGCGACCCCTGCGAAAACGGCGAATGGGATCCGTTGCTGGGAGAGCAGTGGGTGGATTGCGGAGGCAGCTGCGTACCCTGTGCGACCAACTTCAATGGGGTGTTGGACGAGGGAGAAACTGGCATCGATTGCGGTTGTGAGAATTGCCCAGCGTGTCCTGAGCTCTGTGGCGATGGTTTGTTGAACGGCTACGAGCAAGACGTGGACTGTGGCGGTGTGGATTGTGAGGTTTGCCCCACTTGCGACGATGGAGAATTGAACGGCGACGAGACAGGCATTGACTGCGGTGGCAGCGACTGCGATCCTTGCGAGTGCTTGTGCGATTGCACCAACGGCATTCAAGACGGGTTGGAAGACTACATCGATTGCGGTGGCCCCAACTGCGAGCCGTGTGCTGCTGAAATCACCTGGAACTCTTACGGCATTCAGTATTTCGGCGACGCGGCAGCTTCGGCTGAGATCGTGGGCAGCAACCTCCAAATCCAGGGCACCAGCTTGACCGGAGCGCAAATCGGCTTCGTGATTGCCGAGCCTGCGGACGGTTGGTACAACGGCTATGTGGTGGCTTTGAACCCTGCGTCGTTGCCCCAAGCGGGCGCGTACACCTCGACCGACGGCACGAACTACACCACCCTGATGGGAGGGAACACCACCTTCCAGGTGAACTACATCGACCCCGTGTCAGGCGGGTACATCGTGGGCACATTCAACGGTTCCATGCAGGACGCGTTGGGCAGCAGCGCCACGGTGAGCGGAGGTTCGTACGCCATCCCGATCAACTGATTGGGGGCGACACACACTGACATTGCGCTGTGAATAAGGCGCATCCGAGAGCCCCCCTTGTGGGGGTTCTTCGCTTGAACTTCGTGGGACATGAACGTTTCTCTTTCTGCCCCTTGGGTTCGACGGGCCCGCCTTGGAGTCTTGGCCAGCTTGGCTCTGCTGACGATGTCGTCGACCGGTTGTGTGACATCCAAGCAATACGAGGCTCTGCAGGTCCAATTCGACGAAGCAGAATTGGAGAACACTGAGTTGCGGTTGGCCCGCCAAGACGCAGAAATAAGCAGCCGGGAATTGGAGGGCAAGCTGTCTCGAATGACTGGAGAAAACGACGCCTTGGCCGATGAGGCCAACATGTTGGGCACCGAATTGCAGCGGTTGCGTGACGAAGTGTCAAGGTTGACTGACCTGAATGAAGCCCTTGCAAGCCAAAGTTCAGGCCGTTTGAGTGACATCGCAGAGGAAAACCGTCAGCTGCTGGAAGACGTCATGGCCATCCGCGAGGAATTGCAGCGCCGCGAAGACGCTTTGAACCAACTCGAGAAGGACCTCAACGAGAAGTCGAAGTTGTTGGAGGTGCGGAGCCAAAGGGTGGAGGAGCTGGAGTCACTCTTGGAGGCGCGCGAACGTGCGGCAGAGGCCTTGCGCGCCCGGTTGTCCGAAGCCTTGCTCGGCTTCCAAGGCAAGGGGCTCAACGTGGAGCAACGCAACGGCAAGGTCTACGTCAGCATGGAGGCCAAACTCTTGTTCTCATCTGGAAGCGCGGAGGTGGATGTCGACGGTCAAGCTGCATTGACCCATTTGGCCGTGGTGATTGCCGAGCAAAGCGACCTAGAAATTGTGGTGGAAGGCCACACCGACACCGACAAAGTGAGCCGCTCCACCACCCCCAAAAACAACTGGGAATTGAGCGTGCTTCGCGCCACGGCCGTCGTGAACATTTTGTTGACGAATCCTGGTGTGGATGCGTCGATGCTCGCCGCATCGGGCCGGAGCGAATTCCATCCTGTGGACCCTGAAGACAAGGCCAAGAACCGACGGATTGAGGTCATTTTGGCCCCCAACTTGGACAGTTTGTTTGACCTGATTTCAGATTGAGCGGCCGAAATGTCAACCCTCGAAAGCAAAAAAGTCACCTCCTGAAGGTGACTTTTTCGTTGTTGCCCCACCAGGACTCGAACCTGGAAAAACGGCACCAAAAACCGGTGTGTTACCATTACACCATGGGGCATTCCGTTTAGGAGGGGCAAATATATGCAAGCCTAGGTAACTTCGTTGGACATGCAAGTTCAGAATTTCATCGACGGGACCTTTTCTGGCACAGCCCAAAACATGGACAACGTGGCGCCTGGAACGGGTGAAATTTATGGCACGATTCCGCGCTCCGGGGCCCTTGAAGTGGACCGCGCCATGGCGGCGGCCAAGCGTGCGTTTCCCGGCTGGTCGTCAACCCCTGTGGCGGAGCGGGCGGCGTGTTTGGACAGGTTGGCGGACGCCGTCAAGCGGCACGCGACCATGCTTGCAGAGGCGGAGGCCAAAGACAACGGCAAACCGGTTTCCCTGGCCAGCCACGTCGACATTCCGAGGGCGGAGAAGAACCTCAGGTTTTACGCCTCGGGCATCCAACATTACGCGAGCCAAAGCCACGCCATGGATGGGGAAGCCATCAACTACACCTTGCGGAAGCCGCTTGGGATCGTGGCGTGCATCAGCCCTTGGAATCTGCCCTTGTACTTGTTCACGTGGAAGGTGGCACCGGCTTTGGCGTCGGGCAACTGCGTGGTGTCCAAACCCTCTGAACTGACCCCGGCCACCGCCTACCTTCTCAGCACTTGGATTGAAGAGGCCGGATTTCCTCCCGGGGTGTTCAACGTGCTGCACGGTTTGGGCCCTGAGGTGGGAGAGGCCATGGTGACCCACGAAGACATTGCTGCGGTGTCCTTTACAGGCGGCACCCAAACTGGCGCGCGCATCGCAGGTCATGTGGCCCCCAAATTCAAAAAAATGAGCTTGGAGTTGGGCGGGAAAAACCCCGCCATTGTCTTTGCCGACGCTGACTTCAACGAGGCACTTAAGACCACCCTTCGCAGCTCATTTGCCAACCAAGGCCAAATCTGCCTGTGCGGGTCACGAATCCTCGTGGAACGCCCCATCTACGACGAGTTCAGGGACGCGCTTGTGGCCAAGGCGTCCAAGATGGTGGCCGACCTGCCGCTTAAACCGTCCACCAAGATGGGGGCGGTGGTGTCTGAGGCGCACATGGAAAAAATCTTGGGCCACGTCGCGTTGGCCCAGGAAGAAGGGGGCACCGTGCTGTGCGGCGGCCATCGCGTTCATCCGGAAGGGGGCGAGGAGGGATTTTACGTGGCACCAACGGTGATCGAGGGGTTGGGGCCGGATTGCCGCACGAATCAGGAAGAGATTTTTGGCCCTGTCGTCACCCTGCAGCCGTTCGATTCCGAAGAAGAGGCACTGGCTTTGGCCAACGACACGCGCTACGGCCTGGCGTCGACCGTTTGGACCACCGACTTGAAGCGTGCCCACCGCGTGGCCGCCGGCATTGAATCGGGCATCGTCTGGGTGAACACTTGGCTGCTTCGTGACCTTCGGACGCCTTTCGGAGGCGTCAAGGCTTCAGGCCTTGGACGCGAGGGAGGCTTCGAGGCATTTGAGTTTTTCACCGAGCCTCAAAACATCTGCATCAAGCTCTGATCACTCCCCTTGGAGGAGGTTCAGTTGGGTTTGCATGGAGTCCACCTGGGCTTGCAAGTCGAGCATCAGTTGAAGCAAGTCTGAGCCTTCCGCAAACAGCCGGCCTGCCGCAAGCACGTTGCCGGCGGTGTCCACCTGCAAGGCGTCGCTTCGGTCGTCCTCTGCCTCGCCATTGCCCACGGCGAACAACAATCCCCCTTGCTCCAAGGCGTTCCATTGTCCGACCACCGTGCTGTTCGCTTGGTCGGCGGTGACGTTGTACCCGATGGCGCTGGCGCTGCTGCCAGAAGCGGTGGCATTGCGGCCTGACGCGTGGCTGTACAGGCCTGACGCGGTGGAGCGGTAGCCTTGGGCGTGAGACGCGATGCCCGTGGCGTCCGATTGGTACCCTTCGGCGTGCGCGTAGTTGGCGGACGCTTCGGTTTGGTAGCCTTCTGCGTGGGAGGAGCTGCTGGAAGCCACGGTGTAGTATCCTTCGGAGTGGGCAGCCAACCCTGACGCCTCAGACCCGAATCCCTGAGAGTGGGCGGCGGTGGCGGTGGCCGAGGTTCCTTCACCAATGGCGCTGGAGCACGTGGCTGTGGCAGTGCTGTTTTGATTGGTCACAAACGAGTACGTCCCGCTGGCGGTGCCGCCGCGCCCTGATGCCATCGCGTAGAGGCCCGACGCCACATTGCCTTGGCCTTGGTTCAGGTTTTGAGTGATGCGCAAATCCCCCGTGACTTGGGCTTCAGGTCCCGATTGTCCGAGAGGTATCACGTCGGCGAACGTGCTCACGCCCAACGCGAGCCGGGCGCTGTCCAGGGTGCTGACCCCAGTTCCACCGCCCGCGACGGGCAACACGCCCGACGGAAGGAAGGCAGAACCGTACACGGAGAGGAAGGCCAGCAGGTCTTCAGACCCGACGGTTCCATTTTCGTTGGCGTCAGGGTTGTACGGGAACGATCCCTGTGCCCATGTGCCCAGGGAGAACAGGCAAAGGGCCAATGTCAACAAGTGCTTCATGTCCCCAAGATAGGCACGCCCCCAAAAGAGAAGGCCACCCCGGAGGATGGCCTTCACTGATTCAGCATGTTTTCATTCGTGGGAGGTCACTCGGTCAAGAGCAGTTTCTTGGTCGTGACAGAACCTGGGGCCAAAATGCGGATTTGGTACATCCCCGCGCTCAGGCTGCGTGCATCGATGTTCACGGTGGTCTGCCAGTTGGGAATCAACTCGCCTCGGAACACATCCTGCACCACAGCGCCGCGCATGTCGACCAATTCCACAATCACATCCACGCGTTCTGTGGTGCCCAGGCTAAGGACGGTCAACCCTTGGGTCGGGTTGGGGAACAACGACTCCACAGAAATGGTGGAGCCGGGCGTTCCGAATCCTTCGTCTGGCTGCACCCCTGCCAGCGGCATGCCGCTGAGTGGGTTGACCAGCTCTTCGCTGCTCTGAATGGTGTACTCGAATGTTGTTTCGTTGCCGGCGCAATCCACAGCACAGTACGTGAGTGTCGTGCTCCAGGATTCGATGAAGTCGAGGTCGCCGAACAAGTCTCCGGACCCGTTGGCGGCGTTGGCCACGCCGTCCATCACCACTTCACCGGTGTAGTAGAACCATCCGCTGAACCCGAAGTTGGCGTTCTTGTTGTTGGCGCCGTATCCGAATTGGTATCCGAACAGTTCGTTCGCTGGTTGGTGGCTCAACGCCAGGTTGGTGCCTTCCAGCGAGCCAGAACCGACCACAGACCCGCTGGTCATCACGGTGTAGAACCACTCTTCATGGTCTCCCAATCCACAATCGGACTTGTACGTCTCTTCGCCTGGAGTTTCAAGCCACTCTTCCCAGGTCATCAGCTCCTCGAAGTCGGCTTCCACAAGCAACTTGGCCTCGGGGTCGCCGATGCCTGAGGTGGCCATCGTGATGTGCACCGTGCCGTCTTCATGGCGTTCTGCGTTTCCACTGTCGACCACGAAATGTTCGCCGGCCATGAAGTTGAACAACTGAAGGCCAAACGCCTCTGGAATGTTGTCGCAAGTCATGCCGTCGTCCATCACTTCAGGGGTCATGATGTTACCCTCGGTTTCCCCTTCTTCAGTTGAGAAAGGGTTGTTGTCGCCTTCAGTTTGGACACCCACGAGGTAGGTCAATGCCAAATCTTGGCCCACCGCCGCACCCAACGTGAGGTTGAGCGCTTCGTTGGCCCCTTCGTCGCACGTCAGGGGTGTTCCACACAAGTCGTTCGCCACAGGGTCGAGCAACACGGGCAAGACCACTTCGCCGAAGATGCTGTTGTAGGGTACGGTCACGGTGCCACCGTTCTCTACGCCTGCCAGTCCACTGAATTCAGGCACCGAAACGTCGGTCACTTCCACCGTTTGGGTGTGGCTGATGATGTGTCCGCATCCGTCGTCGGCTGCCCAGGTACGAGTCAACGTGTACACGTTGTCACATCCTGTGGCCAGGGTATCCTCCGTGAACACCACCACCACCTCGGTGCAGTTGTCTGACGCGGTGAGGGTGGCTGCTTGGGGCACCTCGTGGCATTCAACCATCATGTCTGCAGGGAGTTCCTCATTGAACACGGGGGCTTCCTCGTCGCTGACGGTGATGGTTTGGGTCCGAACGCTGGTGTTTCCACAATCGTCCATCGCCGTGAATTTTCGCTCCATCACGAAGGCGTTGGGGCAAGCACCCATGACGGTGTCCACTTCCAACGTGATCGTGACTTCGGAACAGTTGTCCGTGGCCGTGGCGTCCTCGAGCACCAGAACGTCCGAGCAGGAAGCACTGTAATCAGAAGGAATCGCCAATTCAGGGCTGGTCAAGTCTTGCACCGTCAAAATTTGCGTGTGTGAGACGCTGAGTCCAGCATTGTCTGTGGCGGTCCAAATGCGCTCCAAGGTGAAACGGCCCGCGCAGTCGCCTGCAATTTCCGTTTCCACGAGCTCCACGGTGGCCACACCGCAGTTGTCGACCGCCTCCAACATGTCTGCAGCAAGCATCACGGAACATTCTGCCAAGCCGTCCATTGGCAAGTCGCCGACAAACACAGGAGGCTCGGTGTCGCTGATGGTGATGGTCTGAACACCAGACGAGCTGTTGCCACACGCATCGACGGCCGTGAATTCGCGGCGCACCACGTAAGATTGGTCTCCTGGGATGGTGTCCGTCACCACCGACAATTCGGCACCTGGGCAGTTGTCTGAGAACACGGCGTCCGCCAAGGGGTGCGCATCGCTGCATTCAGCGCTGTAGCTCGCAGGCACGCTTAGCGTTGGGGCAGTGTTGTCCTGCACTTGAATGACTTGTTGTGCAGAGCTTTCGTTGCCACAATCGTCGGTGGCCGTGAAGGTGCGCACGATGGTGAACGTGTTGGGACAAGCATCAAAACCGGGGATGGTGTCCAATTCGACTGTGATGTCAGGGTCCGAGCAAGCGTCCGTGGCCATTGCGTCTCCGTACACGATTTCCACGTCGCATTCAACGGTGAAGCCTGCAGGGACCGTCAGCTCGGGAGCCATGTTGTCCACCAAGAGCACACTTTGCTCGTATTGGGAGACGTTGCCGCATTCGTCCACGGCGGTGTAGAGGCGGAGATAACGGCCCACGGGTCTCACACATCCACCGCTGATCTCGTTGTCCACCCATGTCAGGGTCACGTCACCGCAGATGTCTTCCACCGTAACGTAGGATGCGTCCATGTCAAACTCGGTGCATTCAAACTCCAACTGAAGGTCTCCTTCAAAGCTCGCAGGCGTGGTGTCTTCGATCGTGAAGTTGCCGGTGAAGGAGGCACTGTTGCCACAAGCGTCGGTCGCGGTGAAGATCACAGACCGGATGCCGGTGGCTGCGCAAGCGTCCACAAATTCATTCTCCACGTGGCTCCATGCGGGTTCGCTGCAAGCATCGGTGGCGTTGGCCCCGGCGTGGCTGTCCAACCAGGCTTGGTACTCGGCCAAGTTGCCATCGCCGTCGCATTCCACCGTCGCATTCATGCCGCCGTCGATCACAGGAGCGGTGGTGTCGACGATTTGAATGGTTTGGGTTTGTGGGCCCGTGCTGTT
>MDSV01137612.1_pt1 | contig 21201 bp, 18 predicted proteins | sample 810851 | NCBI WGS metagenome assembly MDSV01 (sample SAMN05326640, study PRJNA326480) | marine metagenome | isolation source: seawater | place: Atlantic Ocean: North East | collected 2012 | reverse complement strand
CCGGCTCCGACACCTGCGCCAACACCGGCTCCGACACCTGCGCCAACACCGGCTCCGACACCGGCTCCGACACCTGCGCCAACACCTGCGCCAACAGTTACAAGTACCACTGCAAGTACAACGCCAAGTACTACTACCACAAGTACAACGCCAAGTACCACAACTACAAGTACAACGCCAAGTACCACAACTACAAGTACAACGCCAAGTACCACAACTACAAGTACTAGTACGACGACTTCATCTACTACAACATCAAGTACGACATCGTCTAACTAAATTAAATTGTATTAATAAAAAACAGCCGTAAGGCTGTTTTTTTTTGGTTAATCTAGGAAATTATTCCAATTTTCATTTATCTCATTTAATGTAGATCCATAAAATGAGTCGATAAGTCTATTTTTTAGTTCAAGTTGCTGGCCACCATCTCTTGTCATTGTCTTCAGAGCAAATCCACTATAATTTTTATTATATTCTTTAGAAAAAATGCTTAAAGGTACTGTAAAGTAGAAGCCTTTATCAAATGACCCTTCTCCAAAATCTTCAGCTGAAACATTTGTTCTTGAAAAAAAGAAGCCAGCCTGCCATCCTGAGGGCATTCTTCTAGAAAGGTCTAAAGTATATCCAACATCATTAGCTAAATATTTACCATAGCTTAGCTTTGCAAGAATATTAGTTTTTGGATGATAATAAGCCATGTTAAGTCTAGGCATAGATATTTTATAATCAGAATAAGAAAGTTTCATATCGTAGTCTCTTTTTTTCACTTTACTATATTCAATACTAAAGGCAGAATTTGAATCAAAGGGTTTATACAATATTTCTCCAGTAAAGCCTCCATACATATGCTCCAAGTATCCATAATCTAATTTTGCAAAAAAGTTCTTATATGGAGACCATATATATTCAATATCTAAATTTGAGATATAAAAATCATCAGAGCTCTCTTGAAGATAATCCACAATTCTTGTCCTAACAGAAGGCAACCTTGTATTAGGATTAGATGTCTTTTCATCAAAGTTATCTTTTAACGATTTACCTATACTAGAGTGAATAACTAAATTACGACTAAGTTGTAATTCTGAAATTAACTGAATTCCAAATCCTGAATACATAAAACTTTCTGGTGACCCAATATGGGTTCTTATATCTGGTGCAAATTGATAGTTTAAGATTGGATATATAACTTTTGGTTTAAATTCATGTTTTTTGTACACTATTTCAACTGAGTCTTTAATGGTTGAATTCCTTTTAATAAGAACATTTGGATATCTTTCACTAAGATCCAGATCTTTGGTCTTATATGAAATACTATTAATCTTCATTCCTCTAGTGATATGTCCAACCTCAATTTCATTAATTTCTAAATTATTAAGTTCTGCTATGTTATTAGCAATGTAAGCAGATCTAGACGAATAAATAATTGGATTAATATGTTCTTCAGAATCGATTGTCATTTTAAGATTTTTATCTTCAAGATCTGCAGTCTGAAGATATAAGCGATTGTTATTTAAGTTTTCTAGCAAATCTAGGTAAAATTCATTTTCTTTATTCTGCTGTCCTTTATTAGTGTTTGTAATATCTGGTTTAAATTTATTCTTTTTTCTATGTACTCTGCTTGATGTGAAACCAATAGAAAATATTAAATTCCACGTATTACCTTTAATGTAAGAAAAATCAATATTCCCATAATCTTTGTACTTGAAACTTACTCCATAATTTATATTCGAATCTTTAGGTCTAGCTCTATAAGATTCTCCAGATAAGCCTTCTCCACAACATGCAAAATCAAAATAATCAAAAGGATTGTTTTCAAGTTTAAATGAAAAATTTTTAACTTTTGGGATGGCAAACTCAATGCCAAATAAAGGAATTGCTGGACCAGTAAAGATAAGATCAAGGTTGGGTTTACCTCCGAAACCAAAATCATTAGAGCTTCTTGTTTTAAATCGATCGCCTAAAATTGAAAGGGGATTTTTAATACTTGAACCTCCAACAAACTTACCCCAGCCAAGACCGCCTGTTAACTTAATATTATTAAAATTATAAGTTGAAACTAAATATTCTCTCGTAAATTGTCCAGTTCCAGCAAAATCATCAAGCCCTAATGCTAATTGTGGAAGAAATATAGAATCCGGTTTATAAGAAAATTTTACATTAAATCCTTTATCAAGATATAGTCCCTGTGCTCCACCCCACCTAAGATCATCAGGTCTATAATAAAAATAACTCGCCTCTAACCAGTCAAATGGAGTCACAGTTAGTGTTCCTAATTTTATAAAACTACTTCTATTAAATGTAAAATATATTGATTGTTCTGAATGAACCTCAGCACTTGGTAGATTTATTAACCCAGTTTGACCCAGAGAATTATATGATTTTGCCTCAACAAAGAAGCTCATCGTTATTAATGATATGCATACGAAATAGTTTCTATATTTATTCATATAATATGCATAAATCTGTAATTTTTTGAAATATACTAATTATTAATAGAATTAAGTGATGCAATTGATAGCGCTAAGCTGCTAAAAATTGGAGCTACAGTTGCATAAAAATTTATTCCTTCAATTTTTCCAATGTGCCTTGGTACATATATTACAGATCCTGGATAAATTTCATAATCTTGTGCTATAAATTTCTTAAAGCCATTAACGTAAACTTTTCTTGTTTCACCATTGGGTGAGACTACAAAAATTGAATCTGCTGAAGAAAACCTTGTAAGGCCACCTGATTTTTCTATATATTCCTCGATAGTTGTATTGTCTTTAAATAAAATTGAACCTGGATTCCCGACTTCTCCAAAGATATATATATTTGAATCATACGATGGCACATGAATGGTATCGCTATCGTTTAAATATATGTTGTTTTGAATATTCTCTTCTAAATTATCAATATCAAATTCTGCAATTACTCTTCCAATTGGTTTGTGATCTCTAATTTCTGATAAAACATATCCAAGTGCTTCCCCTGAAGAACCACTTCCACTAAGCGACCCTGGATTGGTTGCTATGAATGTAATTAAATTTCTGTAAGCTTTTTCAACAAAAATAGTTTCTAATTCTTGATTACTCTTCCTATATAAACTGGCTGCAAATGGATATGCTGAATTAGTATATCCACCAGAACGATTAATAATATCAAGTAGCCTGTCCGATGAAGATATTGAGTATTTCCCTGGATGTTTAACATTTCCAGTGATTGTTACTACTCCTATTTCTTCTTTGTAAGCATAAATTGAATCTAAATTATTAATATTAGTATCAGCAAACAATTCAGATTTGATATCATATGCTTTGAAGATATTATCTTCGAATCTTACTAATTTAAGAGAATTATTTTTAGCTTCAATTTTAAGGCCACCTGCATAATATATTAAATCTTCTATTGTCTCGCCATCAAGCATCTCAAAAACATAGGTATTATTAAAACCATATCCAGCTCTAACTAAATTTTTTACTGGTTCTACATGGATTGAGTCACCAGACATTAAAAATGGAATATTGTCTAGCTCACCAAATATTAAAGCTTTGTAAAGATCGACTTCAATGTCAGGTGAATTTTTTCTTTTTATAGTAATACTTCTTAGCGTCCCATTCTCATTTGCTCCACCTGCAGCATTAAGGGCTTGAAGAATATTTGAATTACCACTCAATGTATATATCCCTGGGAATTCAACATTACCTGTCACTAAAATATTTATGTCTCTTATTTGTGAAAGTGTTACTGCAACATCTAATCCAATAAAAGAAGTTTTATATTTGCTTTGAATAATATTAATAGCTTGCTCAAAGTTTAAACCTGCTATCAGCACTCTCCCAATATCTTCGAGAGCAACAGTGCCATCACGTTGAACTTCAACAGAATATGAGCTATTTCTTACATTATTTGTTGCACCGTAAAGCTGCAATGTAATTACATCTCCATAATCTACAATATAATTACTACCAAAATTTGGTTCATTTAGAGGCATAAACGAGGATTGCATTGTGTTAAATATTCTTATTCCATACCTTTCAGATTGAGTTTCTAAATTTTGTTTTTTTTGAAATTCTTCCCAATTCTTTATAGTTTCAAGCTTTGACAATTTCGTTGATGGTCTTCCTTGAAACTGACTTGTTTCATCTGCCATACTTCCTTGCATTTCTTTCATTACATCTTCCCGTACTTCATCCGGCAAACTTTCAATAAAATTCATGTCAAGTCCATCTAGATCATTTAGAGATTGAGAGTTCAAAAAGACGCCGAATGTACAGGCAAATATTATAAAATATTTAGAATAGTATTTTTGTTTCATGCTATCACCCATTATGTATGTTGATTATATCAGTTTAAGAAATTTTTTAATCTAAAAGATGCTCTAAAGACTAATCTATTGAATGATTTAATTATGTATTTTTTACCCGTTTTAGGGTTTCTGCCAATTCTTTTTGGTGTCGGTTTATAAACAAAAGATCCGAAATTATGAATTTTTACCTCGCAACTTTCAGATTTCTTTTTTATTAAGTCTATAAAAGTATTGAGGAATTGATTGGCTTGAATATTCGAAATGTTTGAGTTGTCTTTTATTTTCTTTGAAATTTTCTGTTTTGTTAATGTCATTTTTCTAGGCCAGGAATTTCTACACCTTTCATCTGCATGGATGATTGAATAATACCTGAAATTAAATTATTAACATCTTGATCAGTGAGAGTCTCGTTTTTTGATTGAAAGGAAAACCGAAAACCTATCTTTGTAATTCCTTGCTTAGAATTTTCAAAATAATCAAAAACAAATACTTCTTTTAAATACTCGCTTTCAAAGTCAAATATAAGTTTCTTTAAACTATCAATATTTTCATGATTTTTGACAGCAAATGATAAGTCTCTGTAAATTTTTGGAAATTCTGAAACTTTCTCAAACTGAAAATCTATAGAAGGAATTTGTATATTTGAACTATGGTCTAATATTGATTCATTAAGCTCATTTAATTCTATTTCAATTCCAAAAATATGTGATTTGATTTTTGTATCTAACTTGTCTCTAGATATTTTTTTTATCTTAGACTTAATATCACCAATATAATTATTAAATATTGAAGATAGATAATCTAAATCAATTTTTTTTGAAAAATCTCTGTAATTTTTACCAATTTTTCCAGATGCAATAATTCCAATTCTTCGGCTTTTGCTTATATTGTTGTCTTCTAAATTATAAATATCAGATATTTCAAATAGCTTAATTGAATCCTGTTGCCTTCTTTCATTAAACAACAAATTTTCAATAAGCGAATCCAAAATATTTAATCTTAGAAAACTTTTGTTCGAGTCAAGTGGATTATCAACTTTAATTGATTCTTCTGTATTATTTGATGCAAATGGAAAATTAATTACTTCATGGAATCCATTTTCAATAAGAAGCTGTTTAATTTTTGCTTCAATTGCTTTATCAAATTTTTCTGGACTATTTGTATTATCAATAGATATCGGTTGCACAGGAATCGAGTCATATCCTACACAACGAGCAACTTCTTCTGCCATATCATTTTGAGTACTGATATCATTCCTGAAAGAAGGAACTATTATTTCATTTTCACTTATTTGAAAACCTAATTTTTTTAAATAATTATCATACTGAGTATTAGTTATTTTTAATCCAGTTATATCATTAATAATATTTATTTCATAAGGAATAGTCTTATGAGTGAAGTCTTTATATTGTTTTGAAAAATATCTAACTGATTTAATCTTTGTATGTTGCTCGACTATTTTGATAAATCTTCGAAGAACTTGCTCATGACATAAAGGATCTACGCCTCTTTCAAATTTATAAGCTGCATCAGATCTAATATCATATTTAAGAGATTTGCCAATAATTTTTTCTGGGTTAAAGTAAGCACATTCTACAAGTACCGAATTTGTATTGTCAGAACAACAAGTATTAATTCCGCCAATAACTCCTGCCAAATTGATAATCTCTGAATCATTCAAAAATACTAAGTTATTTCCAGTTAAGTGAATTTTCTTATCGATAAGTGTTTCAAATTCAATATCATCATTAATTTCTTTCAAAATAATATCATTGCTAAGTTTTGAAAAATCATAACAATGAGTAGGCTGGCCTGTTTCATATGCTAAATAGTTTGATATATCAGTAAAAAAATTATTTTTCTTTGCTTCAAAATGATCAAAATAATCCTTCAAATCATCTTTATATTGATCAATTTCACCCTCAATCTCTATATTTAAAAATGCTATATTGTTGCAGTCATCTATACATTCATTAGTGAAATTTATATCAAGATGTTTAAGATTATTTTGATAGGTATCTTTAGCTAATTGCAAATCATAAAAAGCATTTAAATCACGAAGAATTCCATTAACTGATAGACAATCTCCTCTATTTGGAGTGAACTCAATATCATATATATCGTTTTGAATTTCATGTTCATGACCCAATTGAAATAACTTTTCTGAAAGTTCATTTATTGATGGGTTTTGAACTATATTCTTCGCTAAATGTCTGTATGCTATTTTCATTTAAATTGAGATAGGAAGTCTAAATTTGATTTATAAAAATCTCTAATGTCATTTACCCCGTGCTTTAACATCGCAATTCTTTCAATACCCAAACCAAAAGCGAGTCCGCTGTAAATATTTGAATCTACTTTACAATTTTCAAGAACAATTGGGTTAACAATTCCACATCCTAAGACCTCAAGCCATTTGCCCTCTTTTGAAAGAATATCTACCTCAGCAGATGGTTCTGTGAAAGGAAAATAAGATGGTCTAAAACGTAATTTTATATCTTGTCCAAAAAGGTTAAATATTATTTTATATATTAGGTCCTTTAGATTTGAAAAATTAACATCTTTATCTATGTACATTCCTTCAATTTGGTGAAACATCGGTAAATGGGTCGCATCATCGTCTTTTCTAAAAACTTTGCCACCAGAAATAAAAGCTAATGGAGGTTGTTTTTCAAGCATACCTCTTATCTGGACTGGCGAAGTATGAGTCCTTAAAAGATTTTTTTTATTTCTTATATAAAAAGTATCGTGCATTTGCCTTGCTGGATGAGATTTTTTAATATTTAACAAATCAAAGTTATACTTTTCGGTTTCTATTTCGGGTCCATCTATTGTTTCAAAACCAAGTGAAGTTAAAAGACTCATAATTGAATCTTTCATGTTATTTATAGGATGGTATGTTCCTTCATTTTTTTCAAAATCAGGGATTTTAATGTCTTTACTAGATGACATTTAAAGACCTTTTAATTTATTGCTTTATCTACAACCTTTTTAAAAGTTGAAAAATCATTACAAGCTAAATCAGATAATATTTTTCTGTTCAGCCTAATATTCTTATCGTTCATTGAGTTGACAAGTTTTGAGTATGAAACATCAAGATTACGCGAAGCCGCATTTATTCTTGCAATCCAGAGCGATCTAAAATTTCTCTTTTTGTTCTTCCTATCTCTAAAAGCATATTGCAATGCCTTTATATTTGATTGTTTTGCTGTTTTAAATAGTCTACTTCTAGCTCCATAGCTTCCTTTAGCATTTTTAAGCACTTTTTTATGTCTAGCTTTTGCTGTTACTGACTTTGTTACTCTTGGCATATTATGTATTAATTAGTTTAGAGGCCATTTTAAGAACAGTCCCCTTTAATTTATTCAATCCTCTATTATGTCTTTTCCTTTTAGTGCTTTGTTTTGTCAATATATGATTTCTATTTGCACTCTTAGATTTAATAGAACTACCAGTTCTTTTAAAACGCTTAGACGCTCCTGAATGTGTTTTTAACTTATATCCCATTGTTAATATATCTTTTATTTTTTCTTACGTGGTGAAAGAACCATCAGTAACTGCCTTCCCTCTAGTGAAGGCTCTTGATCAACTTGCGCAATTTCACACAGATCGTCTTTCACTTTAGCTAGCAGCTCAAGACCCATATTACTATTTAAAATCTCTCTACCCCTAAAACGGACACTTATTTTAGTCTTATCTCCACTAAGAATAAAGCTTTTTATCTTTTTTAATTTAATTAGATAATCCCCTACATCTGTTGAAGGTCTAAACTTTATTTCTTTGAGGCTGGTTCGTTTTGCCTTTTTCTTTGAAGAAGAGATATTTTTTTTCTTGGTAAATATATGTTTACCATAATCCATCAATTTACATACAATTGGGTTGGAATCTCTTGGAGATACCTGAACTAAATCAAGCTCTTTATCCTTAGCTTTTTGAATAGCATCTTCCAGTTTTGTTAAGCCAATTTTTTTACCCTTTTCATCAATAACCATTACCTCAGTGGCAATTATCTTATTGTTTACAGGAAACGTGTTTTTTTTGTTAATAGCTATGGTTGATTACCTTAAATGACATGTAAAGACTATGTTTATTTGTTGGTTTTAGATGTTCTCATTGAACGAGATTCTATCTTAATTTGCATGTTTTTTAAACCATTTAAGGCTCTAAGATGCTCTTTTTCCAATCTGCATTATTGAATTGATATAAAATTCTCTTATTAATCCTGTTATGATGGCCAACCCAAAACTCCATTTCATATGGAATAAAATAAAATCCTCCCCAATATTTAGGGCATACTTTAAGATTAGCTTCATTTAAAGAAATATTATATTTTTGAATGATCTGATCATATGATCCAATCTTAGAGGATTGATTTGATGAAATTGCTAAAGCATTTTTACTTTCCGATCTATTAGAAAAATATTTTTGATTATATTCCAAAGAAGTTTTTTTAATCTTAGCCTTAAATCTAATTTGTGTATTAATTGAATCCCAAAAAATATTTATAGAGATCTGATTATGCTGTAAAAATTGATTTGCCTTTGGAGAACTGTAGTTGGTAAAAAAAATAAATTTTTTGCCATCAACAAATTTTAAGTTTACAAACCTTGAATTTACTTCATTTTCTTTTAATGAAAATGATGAAACAGATATTGCTTCAATATATGACTGATTCATACTGAGGGCAGCATTATATTTTTCCTTAAACAAATTGTAGGGTTCTACATCATAATCATTAATAAATTGAATCATATTGAATAAAATATTTTTTTAAAATTTGAACCTTTACCAATATTATATATATTTTTGGTTAAATAAATTACTTAATATGATTTACCAATTTTGTTAATTGCGTGCTAAATTGAAACTCTTTAAGCGCAAAATTTTTACCATTGTTACCAAGCTCATTAAGCTCTTCATCAGATAACGCAATACAACGATTAATAATTTTAGAAAATCCTTTAATATCATTAGGTCCAACTGCAAAGCCACAATTAGCTTCATTAATGATTTCTGAAGATTCTCCATCGATCATAGCAATTATCGCCTTTCCAGAACTCATATAACTTTGAACCTTTCCTGGTAATGTCATTTTAAAGATAGGTAGATCTGTAAGTGAAAAAACAAGCACATCAGCATATTTATAGAATGTAGGCATATAACGGCTTGGATATCTTCCCAATAAAATAACATTTTTTGACAGGTTGAGTTTTTTTATCTCCTCTGAAAGTTTTTCTTTATAACGACCATCTCCCAAAATTAAGAATACAAAATCTTTTAAATTATCTGCATTAGCAAAACTAGATAGTAAATTTGAAAAATTTTGCGATTCACCAATATTTCCAGCGAATAAAAAGACTTTCTTGTTAACAAATTTATTAAAAATTTTTTTTACTTTATCTAATTCAAAGCTTCTTATTTCTGAGTAATCTAGATAGCTGCTCTCTATCCATTGAGGAAAGTATTCAAGCTTAGGTTTGGTTACATTCATATCAAGCAACTTTGCTTCAAATCCTTTTGATGTCAAAAAGAGAACATCTGCTGAAGAATATATTTTCTTTGAAATTGATTTTAATATTTTGTATGTGATTTTATTTTCAGTAATTTTTGTAGCTGAGGAGATGCTGTCTGGCCAAATATCTAAAACCCAAAAATACAAAGGTTTGCCTGATATTTTTTTTAATAAAATTGCAGGGATTACTGAAAATATTGGTGAAAGCTGTATTGCAATAATAGCATCATATTTTTTTCTAGATAAAAATAAAGAATAAATTGTTCCTGCAATTAAGAATGATAAATAATTCAGTATAAGAGAAAATCTATTATTACCTCTAAGAAAATGCATGGTTCTGTATATTTTTGCACCTTCAAAAAAATTAAATTTATTTGGATTCTTCTTATATTCTTTATCTAACTTACCAGATGGATAATTCGGCCTTCCAGTCAAAACATCTACCGAATAACCTTTTTTGACAAGTCCTGCCACTAACTCATTTACACGAAAATCCTCAGGCCAAAAATATTGAGTAACAACTAATACTTTACCTCTTGTCAAAACTAGTATTTTTTCCAAACAACACGATTTACATAATCAGTATAACTATGAATAATTCTTACCACTTTTTCAGATACATTGTTTGAAGAATAATCTTTGACTTCATTAATTGTTCGATTTTTACCTCTTGCCTGATCATCAAGGATTTTTAGGCCTTGAATTATCCTATCAATGTCGAGTCCAACCATCATTACAGCTGCTTCTTCCATTCCCTCAGGTCTTTCGTGAGCCTCTCTTATATTTAACGCAGGAAAGTTTAAAATAGAGGATTCTTCATTAATTGTTCCGCTGTCAGATAAAACTGCTTTTGCGTTCATTTGAAGATGGTTATAATCAGTGAAATTTAAAGGTTTAAGTAATTTTATATTATCTTCAAAAATAATTTTATTTAAATCTATCATTTTTTGTGTTCTTGGATGTGTTGAAACAATAATAGGTAATGAGTAACTCTTAGCAATTATATTTAAAGATTCAAAGATTTTATTTGCATTTTTTTTAAGATCAATATTTTCTTCCCTGTGTAAACTGACTAAAAAATATTTTTCTTTAGATAGTTTTAATCTTGATAGAACATCTGAAGATTCGATAGCTTTCTTGTAATGCATTAAAACTTCATTCATGGGGCTTCCTGTTTTAATTATGGTATCTGGACTTATCCCCTCACAAATAAGATATTCTCGGGCTATTGTGCTATATGTGAGATTTATATCTGACGTATGATCAACTATTTTTCTATTAATTTCTTCAGGAACTCTCATGTCAAAACACCTGTTACCAGCTTCCATATGAAACGTGGGTATTTTCCTTCTTTTTGCCGCAATTACAGCCATACAGCTATTTGTATCACCAAGCACAAGAACTGCATCAGGCGACTCATCAACTAAAACTTTATCTATACTCATTATTACCTTTCCGATAGTTTCTGCTGCTGAAGACATAGCTGCCTCAAGAAAATAATTAGGTTTTCTAATATTTAAGTCATCAAAAAATATTTGATTGAGCTCATAATCATAATTTTGACCAGTATGAACAATTATATGATCACAATATTTATCAAGAAGAGACATCACTCTTGATAACCGAATAATTTCTGGCCTAGTTCCAACAACTGTCATAACTTTTAATTTATTCATCTCCTACCTCACTTGAAAATGTATCAGGCTTACTTTCATCAAAAATTTCATTTGCCCAAAGCATAACAATTAAGTCATCGCTTCCTGTATTAGTTATATCATGGGCCCAGCCCGGAATGGTTTCAACTATTTCATAGGATTCAGAATCTACATCCATGCAATATGTATCTTGTGAGAGAATATTTTTAAATCTAAATTTAGCTGATCCTTGCAATATTAAAAATTTTTCATTTTTTGTATGATGATAATGACCACCTCTAGTTATTCCTGGATGAGCTGTAAAAAAAGAAAACTGCCCACTATCTCTTGTCTTAAGCATTTCTACAAAATTTCCTCTTTCATCAGAATGTGTTGGAATTTTATAACTAAACATCTCTTTATCTAAATAACTAAGATAAGTTGAATATAATGCTCTTTCGAATTGAAGCCCTACCTTTTCCGTTATTAATGTTTGCCTGCTCTCTTTAAATTTCTTAATCAAATCTACAACCTCTCCTACTGTTGTTTGATAAACCTCATCAATATTAATAAAAATATGCTCTGGGATATTGTCTGAATTTATAATATTTAGAAAACTTGAACAAACATCATCAATGTAAACTAGAGATAAGTTTGCATCTCTATCATTTATTTTTACAGGAATGTCTCTTGAAATGTTATAGCAAAAGGTTGCTACTGCTGAATTGTAATTTGGTTTACACCATTTCCCAAAAACATTAGGAAGCCTGTAAATATAGGCCGGGGTATTATTCGACTTAGAATAATCAATTATCAAATTTTCTGCATTTAACTTACTTTTACCATATGGATTATCCAGATTAGCCTGAATTGATGAAGTAAAAACAATTGGGATAATATTATCAGTAGAAACTAAATGATCGATAATTAATTTAGTAAATTCTACATTTCCTATAATAAAATCGTCTTTATCTTTGGGGCGGTTTACTCCAGCCAAGTGAAAAATAAATTCAGCTTCATTCAATAGAGATTTAAGTTGGTCAATGCTTGAACTTTTGTTGTATTTTAAAACCTCATGAATTTCTTGTTCTTCTAGTTTCTTTATTAGATTTTTAGCTATAAAACCTTCAGATCCTGTTACTAAAATCTTCATAAAATTTATACTCTTGAAACTTGATTATGCATAGTCGTTAAATTGCATTAGTTTTTTGAGTAAAGATTTCATACCCTCGATATCAAGTCTTTTTGTATTATGAGAATTATATTCAGTAGACTCATTGATACCCTTATTGCCTTCATCGATATAAATTTCATAATTCAAATCTCTATTATCTGGTGGAATTTTAAAGTAGTCACCACAATCTTTTGCACATGCCATTTCTTCCCTACTTAGTAGGACTTCATATAACTTTTCACCATGGCGAGTACCTATGATATCTATTGCATGATCCTTAACATCCATCAAATCTATAACAGCTTCAGCAAGATTTTGAATAGTTGAAGCAGGAGCTTTTTGAACAAAAATATCACCATTTTCTGAATTTTCAAAAGCATATATAACTAGATCAACAGCATCATCGAGTGTCATCATAAATCTTGTCATTTTAGGATCAGTAATTGTTATAGGTTTACCAGATTTAATTAGTTCAATAAAAAGAGGTATAACAGAACCTCTTGATGCCATTACATTTCCATATCTAGTGCCACAGATGATTGTTTTTTTTGAATCCAAATTTCTTGATTTAGCGATCATGACCTTCTCCATCATCGCTTTAGAAATACCCATTGCGTTTATTGGATAAACTGATTTATCAGTACTTAAACAGACTACCCTTTTAACTGAATTTTGAATAGCGGCTTCTAAGACATTCTCTGTACCAATAATATTTGTTTTTACTGCTTCCATAGGATAAAACTCACAACTTGGAACTTGTTTTAGAGCTGCAGCATGAAAAAGATAGTCAACATTATATGTAGCATCAAGAATGCTTTGTTGATTTCTAACATCTCCTAAATAGAATTTGATTTTTGAATTATTATATTTTTTACGCATATCTTCTTGTTTTTTTTCATCTCTTGAGAATATACGTATCTCTTTGATGTCAGTATCTATAAATCTTTTTAATACAGCATTACCAAAGGAACCAGTGCCGCCTGTTATTAAGAGAGTTTTATTTTTGAACATTTTTTTTCCTTACCTATCTTGTTTTGAGAAAGACTCCAGAAATTCTATTGTCTTTTCAGAAGTTTCTACCCAATTATAATCTTTTGCATATAAAAAAGCTTTAGAAGCTGAAATATCTCTTTTACTTGGATCTTCAATGAGCCTCTTAACTGCATTCTTTATGCTTTCATTGGAAGTTGGATTAAAATATTCTCCTCCATCCTTGAGAACTTCTTTCATTGGACCAAAATTTGATGAAGCTATTGGAAGCCCAGCTCCCATCATTTCTATTAAAGTATTGGGAAGATTTTCACAGGATGAGGCAAAAACTCCCAAATCTGCTTTTTCATACTCATTATGTAAACTATCAAAAGGTATTGATCCCTTATAATCTACCCAAGATACATTACTATTTTGAGCTTCAATTTCTTTCTTCAAGGTTTTTAAAGATGGTGTATAAGCAGAACCAACTAGTATAAGGCTTAGATTCCAGTCTAATTCATTTCTGAGTGAGGAGATTGCTTTAATTAAATTTTCTTGATGTTTATATTTATCAATAGTTGATACATAAAGTATTTTGAATGGATTTTCTCTTGAACAAATATTTATATCTCTTTGTGGCCTAGGAGCCATTTGGAATCGATCATTTAGTCCATGAGGAATTTTGGCTATGCTAATTTTTTTTCGTATATGTTTTGAAACAATATCCTGTGCATATTTAGTTAGAAATATTAATCCATCAGCATTATTAAATGATCTTTTTTGAACAATTCTTAATGCAAGTAATTTAAAAAAGAAAATAGATGGGAAATATCTTTTTAGTTCATCCCATTCAAAAAGTAGCATATTTCTGCACATAGTAACGACAGGTTTAAAATTACCTGAATAACTACCTCCTGGAACAAAAAGTACGTCAATTTCATTTTCTTTTGCTATTTTATCTAAGCAAAACTTTTGAAAATAAATTCTATAAGGCAAACTTTTATCTAAATATTTATGGTTTTTTTTTGATATGAAGTTTCTATTTGGAAGTAAACTTAAGGTTTCATTGGATCCCCATACATCAATATGAAGATCTGAATTAGTTTTTTCAATATGAGTTAAAAATTCAATGAGATGGGTCCTTCCTCCACCTCTTCGCAAGTTTGATGCATCAATACAAATTTTCATTATGAAATAGTATGTTTAGGCATGTAAACATTCTTAGTATCAACATCATAAGTATTAATCCAAAGTTGTAACTGCAACAAGCTAAACAACCTCTCGCCATTATTTACACCGCTGTCATGATCTTCCAGTAGTTTTGTAAGATATTTGTAATCAAAAATACAATCTTTTTGATGCATTATGTTTTGAAAATAAACTCTTAGCCTTCCTTGCCTCAACCATTCATCAATCGGAACATCAAACCCCTGTTTTCTTTTATAGTCAAAACTAGCTGGTAAATATCTTTTAGCTAATTTCTTCAACAAAATTTTCTTATTAAAGGGCGATGACTTAAACTTTGAAGGCACATTTGAAAATGCAAATTCTATAATATCTTTGTGCAGAAAAGGCGCTCTTAATTCTATGGAGTTACTCATGCTTGCTCTATCAATTTTGACCAAAATATCTTCAGCAAGGTAATTTTTAAAATCATGTCTTGTAGCTGCTTGAACAATGTCCCCATTTAAGTCATCTGGAATATCTATAAAAAAATCATTATCTTTTTCCAAATCATACAATCTAGGAAGTAGTAAATTTATTTCATCCGAGTCAAAGTATCTTGCAATAATAGGCATTTTTTTATTCAAATTATGCTTTAAACAATCAATATATTGCCTCCCATTTGAACCTTTAGGAATTCTATCCAATATTTGATCTATAAATAATCTTCTTAGAGTAATTGGCATTAATTTTGCGATTTTTTGACATGCACTTAATCTGCTATAGTGAATATATCCCCCAAAAAGCTCATCTCCCCCATCACCACCAATTGCTACCTTACAATGCTTAGAAACTAAATTAGTGACAAGCCAAGTGGGCAGCATAGATGAATCTACTATAGGTTCATCATAAAAACTGCATATGTGGGCCAATTTTTCAATTAATTGATCCGGGTTTGCTTCAAGAACATTATGGTTTGTACCGAAATAATCAGCAATTAGAGCTGCATGCTGAGATTCATCTAAACTAGAATTGTTTGGAAAAGATATAGTGAAAGTATTTATTTTCTCACTTGATATTTTTGATGCGATTGCAACAATAAGACTCGAATCAAGTCCTCCACTAAGCAAGACACCCAAAGGCACATCTGCAACTAACATTTGCTCAATAGATTTATTTAAAAGAGAGTCAAGCTCATCTATTAAATCTTTTGAGCTTCTTTTGTTTGATTTGCTGTTTGGTAAATTCCAAAATTTTTGAACAACAATTTTTTCAAAATCAAATATTAAAATAGAGCCTGCTTCAAGTTTTTTGAATCCCTCTAAAATGCAGTCATCTCCAGAAACATATCCATATCTTAAATAGTCTTTCAAAGACAAGGGATCCAATATAGCTGGAATCTCTTCATCATGAATTAAGGCTTTAAGTTCTGAAGCAAAATATAAAGTATTATCTTTATATTGATAATATAGAGGTTTTTCACCAGCAATATCTCTTGCCATTATTATTTTATTTTCTTTTAAATCATATATTGCAAAAGAAAACATGCCTTTAATTTTTTTTAAAAAATCTTCGCCCCATAGATGATATGACAATAATAAAATTTCAGTATCACTTGAAGTAATTAAATTTATTTTATGTTTTAAAATTTCACTTCTTAGTATTTTAAAATTATATATTTCTCCATTAAAAACAATTGCAAGACCAAGGTCTTCTCGAAGAAATGGCTGATCTGAATCAGCGCTTAAATCTATAATAGATAATCTATTATGTGCAAATAAAACATTATTATTCTCAGAGACCCAAGAGCCTTGCGCATCAGGTCCTCTGTGAATAATTTTTTCTGTGCCAGTCTTAATCCAGTTAGAATTTAGATCAAGCGGCTTATTCTTTGCCGCACCAAAAAAACCACACATATTTCTATCCTTATATTTTTATTTTACTCTTTGAGCTATGTCCAATGAGAAGAAATGCAACATAAATCAAAGATATAACAATATAAATTATTATCCCATTTAAAATATTTTTCTCACCATACCAAAGCCAATGTGCCGAAACTGAAACAATCATTGCAATGAATGAAATGCTAAAAATATTAAATCTACTAAGCAATTTTCTTTCAGCATATACCAAAAGAGCATACCAGATAGATATTATTAAAAATATTCCAGGAATTCCAAATGCTCTAAATGGAACAACAACTGCATGAGTTCCACCTAATCCATATGTCATCTCTTGAGCTGGGCCAGAACCTAAAGCAAATGGGCGATCTATGTCAAAAGTATCTGCAACAAAACCAGGCATTGAAGATGCTAAAAGGCCATAGTAATCACTTCCATAATTAAATTCATGTAAATTATTTACATAATCGCCAGCCACACTGAGCGGTGTCAGCAAAACTGCTGTCCACGTACCCTTAATAAAATTATTTATATCGCCTCCTTCTGAGCTTAATATTTCAAGAAATATGTCAACAGCAAGAGCTAAATCAGCTCCTGAGACATTTGATCTGAGTGCCCCTACTACAAAACTGGATATCAAAAAAATTGAAAAATAAGTAAAAATCTTAAATTTATTAATACTGTATTTTCTTTTATTGAGTCTGTAATTAGCACACCAATATGAATAGATTAAAAAAAGGGCGAAAATCCAGGGAAGGCTCTCACGGTCACCTCTTAAAAACTGAAGAACAATTACAATGTAAGCAATTGATATAAATGACAAAAAGAGCTTTAAACGTCTCAAATTTAAATTAGATTCAATATTGGCATCAACAAATGCAAAGATTATGAAAATATAAGAAATTAACCATGCTGATGAAAAATTAGCATTCCTGCTAATTGTTGAGCTCTCTGTGTATGATGACATGAAAACAGATTCTTCTGGAGCAGAAATGTAAGACAAATAAATACCAGCTATTACTAATAAAGCCCATAAATACAATGGGAGTGTTGTGAACTGTTTAATTGGCATACCTAAATTTGAAATACCCTTATCGTATAAAATCTCTTTTTTTATAAAACTATTAACAAAAACAAAAGATAATGCGCCGGTTGAACCTAGAGTCGCTGTTAATTTAATTATTTCTTCATCCGTATTGTATGGATTAGCAATTAAACCCCACATAAAGGTTGGATTTGAAGAAAAATCAAACCAAAGATAAGGAATAATATGGATAAATGGCAGGAAGTAGACAAGAATTACTACTAATGCTGCCATTCCTATTTTATTTGATTTAAAGTCAGTATAAATGCATAAAAAACAGAAAGAACTTACAAAAATTGACAATTCAAGAGGAACATAGACATTGTTAAAGAAGCATAGGATATTAACCAAAAGAAGATAGCCTGAGACAAATCTAATTAGAAGATTGAATATCACTTATATCAAAGTCTCCCTCTTAGAGATTCAAACATAAACTCTTTGAAGTCTCGAGGTAGATTTTTTATTTTATAGATAAGGATATTTATATACGCTAAGTTCGATGAGTCTTTAAAATCATTATCATATTGCTTAATTACATTTTTTATTTTGTCTAACTCGCCTGGATACATAACGTTTACATATTCACTTGCCTGATGAGTATTATCAGTCATATGAATGTGGCTCTGATATTCAACATCATATTTACTTCTAAGAAACTCTTTTTTGCTTCTTGGATCATATTTAACTTTGTGTCTTCTAGATATTATGCCATCATTGGATTTGTCAAATAATATAAATATATCTGCAGGAGAATATTGAATTTCATTTGTAGCAGACCAATTGCCTCCTCTTAGGTGGTTGTATGCTAATAATTTTCTATCATTATCCAAGCTTTCATATTTAATTATTTCTAGCCCTTGTTCTTTTAGACTATTTTCGAAATTTTCTATTTTATGATGTTTATGAAACCCATTTTTAAGAACACATATTGTAAGCGTTATCTCATCTTCTAATTTCTGAGATTTAAGATGTCTCAATAACCATTTGTTACTTGATGACAAAAGGTCAAGAGTATCAGTGTGCGGTCTCCATCCGACAGAACCCATATAAGAATCTAAATCTTCTAGTGTGTCTCCTACTTTAATTTCAACTTTATCTCCTAACTCTTTAATTTTTAACATGTAATCATTATCAGGAGATTTTGAAATATTTAGTTCAGGATATATAGATTTTATACCACTACTTAGGCCTTTATGGTAAAGGCAATGATAGATGAAGCTATGGAAATAATCTAAGTCATTTGGTACTAAATAGCCATTAAATCTAACAGCTTCTTCTAGAATTTTTCTAGATAGAAAAGGTGTATGGTATGGAATTCTTGAGGCATTTGATGGACCAGATACTGAGTACATGTCAACCATCTCTGTTCCAGGATTTTTAGTTAAAAAATCAATTGCTTGGTCCTCTAATTCATCTTCAACTAAAATATCTAAGTCGCCACCGACTCTGTTACCATGCGGAAGTTTTTCAAAAAATCTCAATACTGCATATTTTCTGTTTGTTGCATTTAAAAAATCTAAAAATCCTTTATATCCGATATCTGAATTTACTGAATAATGATTTGTTACTTTTGCATTAGGATTCTGAATTAAAACAAAAAGAGTAGGCAAAAGTCTACCTATGTTATAAGTTTTTTTAAATGTTACTTTAGCATTAGGATCTTTCAACCCTAGAATGTATCTCCTTATCAAGCCCACAAATCCAAGATAAAAAAACGGATTTAATAAAGAGATGTGAAAAAGTACATATTTTGATCTATATGGATACTTAGCTATTCCATTCAAAAGACTTCTTCCACAAAGTATAGTTAGCTCTCCACATCCATGAGTAATTTCATCACTGCCATAATAAGGTTTAACATTCTCATAATTGGAAATATTTTTTCTATAAAAAATTTTATTAAATTCAGCTATAGGTTCATATTTTTGAATTGATGCTTGAGTACTTTTACTTGCATCAAAAATAACACAGCTTGGTGATAATGATAGATTTTCTAAATTATGCATTTAATTGGACCCTTATTAATTATCGTTATTATATATATCTAGATAATTTTTTGTAAATTTATTCCAATCAAAGCCATTGCTAATCGGACTTTGGGGCACTTTTCTGTAAGAAGTTTTCTCTAAAAAATTTATTATCTTTTTACATCCTTCAGAAACTGTGTTGTCTTTAATCAAATATCGATCATCTAAGATGTATTCACTTACAGATTCAATATCACTCACAAAAGACGGTATTCCTGCAATTACAGATTCAAGAATGCATAGTTGAGGATTGGTAGATAACTCTCTAAATGGAAAATAACATGCAAGGGACTCTGATAAGACTTTTTCGAGAGTAATACCATCTGGATAAGGATATTCATAACACTCAATATTTTTTTGAGATGTCTCCTTAATTAAGGAATCAAAAAATGGGCGATGCATTATGGTAAATAAGATATCTGGATATTTTGGCGCTAATCTTTCAAAAACTTCACATGCTATGTCAGCACCATTTTGATATGAAGGATCACGCCAGAAAGTTATTCTAAATTTTTTTAAGTTTTCTAACCTAAACTCTCTTTTAATTCCATGTTTAATAACTTTACTGTTAAGTTGCATAGATTGAAGATGATTTGAAAGGTAATCAGTGCTACATACAATTTTATTTATCCTTTTTAAAAGAAATAAAAAAATTCTATTGGACGTTTTGAATGGAAAGCTGGGTGTCCAAATAACTTTTTTATTTACTGCAATCAAACTAATTAAACCAGCAAAGATCCCAACTCCTTGTGATCCATTTACAAAATGAATAACTGGAATTTTTTTGTTATATATTTTTGCTAAAATTACAGCTAAAGACTTGATAATTCCTAGCATGCTTGGTTTTGTACTAAAGCCAACATCCATGACATGACCTTTTAACCTTTTTATAGGGTCTGGGATATATTCTATATTGATATGTTTTAATTCATCTGGAATAAACGTATTAGGCCTTATTTTATTTGTAAGTAAAACAACATCATATCCCTTTTCTTTTAAATCTAATATCAAATGATACGGAAGCTGAATGTGTGCAGAGCGGACCTTATTAAAGCCTTTGATGACTCCAATCTCAAAAGCAACTATTGCTACTTTTTTAATCATTAAATGCCTCTAAGGGTTGATAAAATAGGAGGAGAATAGTTGTGTTTAATCTTAAGTATTATAGCCAAACTTAATAAAAAAAGTAACTCAATTGCTACCTGGTAAGAAACAAAATGATATAAATTAAAACCCTCTATGATGCTTGAAAATAATATCAATAAAGCAATTAAAATCAATCTAATAACATAAAAAATGTTTAAATAATTCAAATTTCTAAGATGAATATTTAATTGAGAAACTGGTCCAATACAAAGATTTATAAAAGGAGAAATAAGAATCAAATAAAAAACGTAATTAGCATTTTCAGATAAGCTAAATGTTTCAAAAATATTTATAGT
>MDSV01038244.1_pt1 | contig 21205 bp, 34 predicted proteins | sample 810851 | NCBI WGS metagenome assembly MDSV01 (sample SAMN05326640, study PRJNA326480) | marine metagenome | isolation source: seawater | place: Atlantic Ocean: North East | collected 2012 | reverse complement strand
GTGTATCATCCTCTTCGGTTAATCGCCCGAGCCTTGCCTTCCAACCAAGATGACCCGACCCCAGGATCACTCAAGGCAGCAGCACTCAGTCAATGGGCTGGCGGATGCGTTTGTGTTCTCGAAATCAACAACAGTGGACTTGCCTGGGTCGAGCCGTTGAAGCAAGCCAACGTGCGCTTGTGGCGAAGAAGAATCCGGGATGACATCACCGGCAAGATCCTCCGCAAGATTGGTTTTTCCACCGACCAGAAGTCCCGCGAAATTATCATCTCCGCATTAGCCGATTGCATCCGCGAGGAGAACAAGATCACGGTTCCATGTCCTCAATTATCTTCCCAGCTCCAGACGTTTGTTCGCAATCAATTGGGCAAGCCGGAAGCTGCCACCGGCAGCCATGATGATGATGTGATTGCCTCTGCCCTGGCGTGTGAATTAGAGGGGGATGCCGACCTATTTGAGGCTCCCAAGAAGAAGGTAGAGACTTCCTACTAACCCTTATTCTACAAGGGATACAGGGTAATTCACTTTCTTTATTGACACAAAGTGAAACAAATGCTTTAGTGTCTGCATGAACAAACCAAATACCGCCGAGCGCATCTTCCCATTAGCCAACCTCGACAATGATATTGTCTCATGGAGAGCCGATTATAAATACTTCACTAATATCAAACAGTGCGTATGCGAACACTGCGGTAATGGGTGGGTTGTCCCAGTAACTGGTGACGAAGTCCCTTTCACCGAAGAAATCCGCGACCGCGAAACTGGCGAGGTTATCGGGACACACGTTCACCCCGTGAAGGCATACGTTAAGCACTGCGAAGGATGCGACAAGTTTGACGAAGCCTTCACTCGCGATTTTCCACATATGTAATTCAACCAACCAGGGGAGGGCAACCTCCCCGGCTATCCAAATACAAATACAATGAAGAGAACAGCAACAGTCACTTTAAAGGTGACAATTAACCTTGCGGATTACGCAAGCGATCATGGCGACATCGACACCGATGCCCTTACCCGAACCCCGGCTGAGATTAAAAAAGAAATCTGTGACACGGCTGGACGCGATATGCTTTTGAATCTCATGGCTCAATTCGGTGAAAGGTTTATTTGCCAAGAATCTCACTCCTCCGATCTGCGAGATGCAGGGGTTGATGTGAGCTAAACAATCACCCGCCGGGGTTCCATCCCCCGGCCATCCAAATACAAATACAATGATAACAGGAGAATACGTCATAGAGTGCGGAGGTCGCACCTGGAATGATCGCTTTGCTTGCTCACGGGAGAGTAACCTCCCCTGGGGCGAATGGGATCGGTCAGAACTTAGCAAGGCCAAGTCCTTCACCAAGGAAGAAGCCGAGGCTATTATAGATAAGCAGGGATTTGGTGAGGCCGTCCTTCGCAGCAGCTTCGACAAGAAGTAATCACCCGCCGGGGTTCAACCCCCTGGCTATCCAAATACAATACAATGACAGTAGAAGAATTTAAGACAGCACTGAACGGAAATGATTCCCATGAATCTCCAGGGAACATTAAAGTTCATGTGGGAAAGAATGAATACTGGCTACACTCCGACCAGTTGGAGACAGTTCCATTTCAATCGGACGATGACCGAGGGCCAATGGTTTACGGAACGTATGTGAAACCGAAAATCGCCAAGGGCTTAAAAAAGGGAAGGCGTAACTATAACTTCTTTTATTTGAAGAATGCCACATTGCTTGAAGAAGCAAAATAATCACCCGCCGGGTTCTTCCTGGCACAACCAAATACAATACAATGAAAAAGAATGACCTTCCTACCACCTTTGTTCTTGCCGAACACTTCGGCCCTCAAACTGCTGGCACTACCTTCTCTGTCGAATGGGCAGAAAACAGAGGAATGCAGCCCGATGCCAAGGCTGGCGAACTGAAGTGGTTCTACGCGACCAAGTTCATGCACCAGCTCCTGGGCGTGATTAACTTCGGCATCATTGCCGACAAGGATACCGGTGAGCTTCGGATGGTAAATGACCGGGGCTTTGAAGTGAAGGCATGGGCTAAAAAAATTAAGCCGTTGCCCAAGATCGCAGTTGACGATTTTGTTCTCTGGGATGAAACCCCGATGCTCGTTCTTCAGGTGAACGAGGACAGCTACACCCTGGCTGACATTGACTGCCATGAGTGGGATGTCCCGCTTGCCAAGATCACCGTTAAACTCGATGATGATGACGAGAGGATTAACCATCCGAGCTTCAATGAGGATGAGGATGAGCTTGAGCCGGACTACTACAAGATCTGGAAGGAAAACCAACTCTTAGATTAATCGTGTGGATACTACCAAAAAACCTGCCAAACAAACTCTCCGATACTTATCCTTATGCAGTGGATACGAAGGCATCGGACTCGGACTTAAAAGACTTCTCCCTAATTTGCGAACAGTCGCTTTTGTGGAAATCGAAGCCTACCCTTGCTCCCGCTTGGTTAGCGCGATGGAGGAGGAACTCCTGGATCCAGCACCTATCTGGACGAACCTTAAAACCTTCCCATTCCGAGAGTTTCGTGGATGCGTGGACATCCTTTCTGGCGGATTTCCCTGCACCCCATTCTCAAACGCTGGCTTGCGTAAATCTACCGAAGACCCCAGGCATCTTTTCCCATACATCCTTGAAGGGATCAGAGAGTGCAGACCAGCAATTGTCTTTCTCGAAAATGTTGAAGGAATCCTCTCCTCCTCCACCGGAACCGGGGAGAATGTTCTCAAGTATGTCCTCGGAAGCCTGGAGTCAGTGGGTTACCGAGCAACGGCAGGAATTTTCTCAGCGTCTGAATGCCTTGATGGCAGTGGCAGAGGAGCGCCACACCAACGCAAGCGAGTCTTCATCCTTGGAGTCGCAGAAAATGAAATGGCTCACCCCCACAACGATGGACATAGAGAGAACCCCGGAAGGAATCAAAAAGAGGATAGCTTACCGGAAGAGCGTAGGGAGGCAGTATGTGGAGGGATGCCTGACGGAGCAAATCAAGAACTGGGCAACAAAAGATTGGCCAACACCAATAGCGCCAGAGGCTCGGCAGGGATACCAAAGAAGGGATACAACAAAGAAGGCGTTCAAGAATATGCCATCGCTGACCACTCTGGCAGTAGACCTCTTTGGCCATCCCGTCCAGGAGAAGCCCAGTACTCCTGGGAAGAACCTAGAGTCGTTCCCAACACCGAAGGAGCAGGACTCACGGGGGGGGAGCGGGAAGAATGTGCAGGGAGGGCCGAGTTTGGTGGATGTGACAACGGAGAACAGGAAGATGGGGAAGCTCAATCCGAATTGGGTGGAGCAGTTGATGGGGCTGCCGGTGGGGTGGACTCAGTTACCGGCAGCGTGGATGCAGTCGCCAACAGAGTAGACCGTCTACGGTTATTGGGTAATGGAGTTGTCCCGGCCACCTCAGAACGTGCGTTCCTGGTATTATGGAATCGCTTGATCTCTCAAGACTAAAAATTATGCAAACCATCGAAACAAAATATCTCGGCGCTACCAACACCAAGGGCGACAGGATCAAGGCAATTAACTCAGGGAAGAGCGACAGCGTCCTCCTTGATTACGATCATGGGATGACCCCCCTGGAGAACCATGAGAAGGCTGCCGGGGCTTTATTCAACAGGCTGGGCTGGACAGGAGGCATGGTTGGAGGTGCTACGTCCACCGGGATGGTCTGGGTCTTTGAACATTCCTCTGGCTCCCCCAGGTTGGAGCTTGACACAAAGTGATACAAATGCTCTAATGTGGGATTATGACATTTAAAGAAGCAAAACAAGCAGCCAACCTTTCCGGTTCTTCATGGACAAAACGATCCGAGATCACGTTTCCTCTGGCGAACATGACTCTCTCGGGCGTTCCTGGAGAGTGGGTAACTATCGCAGCCTTCCACTCGGAAGCCCAAGGCGTTCTCCCTGCCTATTTCAAGCAAGGATATACCGAATCAACCCCTGTTGAGATCAGCAGTAAAGAGTATGCCCAACTTGTGGCAGTCTATTCAGCGCAAACGCAAAAGTAAAACCGAGACAGATATGACCAATACAGTCCCAACCAAACTTGAGCGTCTGCACTATACTGAGGACAGTAAAAAGCGCATCGTAACCGCCCGTTACGTCAGCACCAAAACACTGCTCGGGCATGAAGTTCTCCTCTTCAAGAAGCACACCAGGGACGGAACCCTCACAAATGAGATATTGCTCATATCTGTCGAGCTGATAACCAAGCGAGTCCCGCTCGTTTCCAATTTAAAATACGCCACGCTTGAACCCGCTCAATAATACAATGACCAATACACTTAAAACTTTGCAACGAGTCGAGGCGCTTCGCCTTGCCCGGTGGATGATGGAGGAGGCTCTGAGGCAGCACTCCATCGCATTTGCCCTGGATGATTCCGGTAGCCACCAGGTTGTTGCCGACCACCTCTTCAAGGTCAAGCTCATCGACATCCTTGATGAGATGGCTATCCTCGCTGACGAGGGAAACTTTGATGCTCTCGGCTTCTTCAAAAACCAGACAGCCATACTACTCGATCAAACCAATAGACAACTAAACAAATGAGTAAAAACAACGCACACATAATACGGGATATGCCTTTTGCCGACTATCAAGCTCGGCCAGGGATTAACAGCTCAAGCCTAAGTGACATTGACCCGAAGCGCCGGGATGCCGGTAGTCCGGCAAAGTATTATCACAATCACGTTCTCGGTAACGCCGAGCCGTTCGACTCTGAGGCGCTCCGCTTCGGCAGAGCCTTCCACTCCTACGTCCTGACCCCGAAAGTCTTCAAGGACGAATATGCAATCGAAAGTGAGAAGCTCTACCAAAGCATCCTCGACAGGGCGAATGCCGAGCAGAAGGCTGCCAAGCGGAAGCCCTCGGAAAAGTTCTCCAAAAACTTAAAAGCCTGGAAGGACTACAAGGCTTCCATCGAGGAAATGGGAGGTGAGCTTCTCTCCGCCGACTCTTACCATCAAATCCAGGCAATGGCCTCGCATGAAGCTCTGGATGTCCTTAAATCCCCTCACATGGAATTTGAGATCAGTATCTTCCATGAACTCATGGGGATGAATTGCAAAGCTCGACTCGATGCTTATGATCCATCGACCAACACGATCTATGATCTCAAAACCATCAGTGAATGGAATCCCGGTGGCTCAATAGCTCAGTGGTCATGGCATCGACAGGCAGCGTTCTATACAGACCTGGCAATAGAGTCCGGGCTGGCGAAACCGGGATGCAAGTTCGCCTGGGTATTCTGCAAAAAGTCTCCTCCGTATGAGGCTCTTTGCCATACCTGTGAACCAGAGATAATGCAGGAGGGGATGAAGTCTTATACGCTTCTCCTCGTTAAGATCCATGAATGCCGTAACTCAGGCGAATGGCCGGGGCCGGGGATCACCTACCCTTACGGACTCCAGAAAATCCTCAAAGGAGAATAACATGAATCAAACAACAATGAATTTCACTTACACCTCTAAGCGGGTGCTGCCGGAAGAGGGACAGGCCTTGGCGAGAAGCTCAGACCCGGAAACCTCAAGGCTGGCAGCAGAGAGCGTGAAGGGGGAAGAGGCGGGGCGGGTAGAGCGCATCGTGCTTGATGCCCTGCTGAGATTAGGAGGGGATGCCACGGCTTATCAGATTGAGCTGGAGGTGCAACGGGTTCACCCAGGACTTGACAGTAACTCGATTACTCCTCGGTTGAAGCCTCTGGAGCGCAAGGGTCTTGTCATTAGGACTGATCGTCGTGGCCCTGGCCGTGGCACAAGGAAGCAAATCGTTTGGGAGGTGACAGGATGAGAAGAGATCAGTTACAAGATGTGTCCGACATTCATAGCATTCTTACGAGGAGTTGCCCCGCCCAGATTGTAATAATGCACATTGTTCAGATAAAAATCTTATCAAGAGTGGAGTGGCACGTTTATGTGGAAACTAACGAAACAGCACATAGCGTTATGATGCCGAATGGCAAGAACGGTGAGCTAGTTGATATTTACTCAACCCGCAAAGCTGCGATCTACAATGCAAAACGGAGTCACTGGCGTTCTCCAAATATTGACTATAGTTCTAACTATACTTCAGACATGACAAGATCAGAAAAAATACAGTTAACAGAATACCTAGAGGAACTTGCGGATGATCTCCGGGAGAAGGCAGACGATGCCCCTCACGTCTTCAATGAGATGGCTGAGAAAGCCGACATGGCTGCGAAGGCTGCCAGAGCAGAGGTCAGCTAAAGATCCAATCCCGGAGCGCCGGGTTGGTCAGCATCACACACCGGAGGTTGGTCGCCACTCGGGAAGTGAACGCCTCCTCAGTCGAGGCATCATCCAGATCGGAGAGCCAGTGAACGGCATGGAGTATCTCATGCAGCAGGACTGACTTCGCCAATGTCGGAGGCAGGTCATCCCGGATAAAGATGTTCTGGGTTGTTGTATGACAGCGCCCCATCTCTTCCTCGCTCATGTTGTCGATAAAGCCGATGGCGTAGGTATGCCCCAGGACATCGATCTGGTCGGTTGGCGGGATGTTATTTTTCTTTGCCATCTTCAAGTAGTTCGTAAGCGTAAAAGTTCCCCACCCGATAACGCTTGGCCTTGCCGTCATCGACCAATCCCTTTAGGAATGTGTTGGCAGCGGTGCAACTGATTTTCCTGATCTTTGCATACTCAGACGAGGTGATCGTCCCTGGAGGTCGCTCCATGCTTTGAGGAGCGCCTACAATAGCAGAGAGCTTCTCAGCGATAGTCTCTATATCATCTTTTTTGGATCCAGCCATTTTCCTGTTTGGTTATCTTTTAATACATTCCACACCTGCCAAGCTCCAGTCTTGTCATTGATGACCCCGACTAGGAATGAATGACAATGCTTCAGTCTTCTGCGATGCGTCCGGTTGTAGTCCTGCTCGATCTGGCAACCACATCCACTGACGTAGCTCTCATCTGCTGCCAGGTTGTCCTGCCTCCAATAATCGAATGCATGAGTGTGACCTGTGAGGGTCGAGGTTCCCGTAAGCAGAGTCATGCTTTTGGCAGGATACATATTGGCAGCATACCCGTGTCCTATTAGCTTCGGCCCGGATATGGATCCCCTGGGGGCTATCTCCATCCAGCCCTTCTTCACATCATACTCGACCCACTCGCACTTGAGCGCCTTCAGCTCGTTCTCCACCTGAGTCTTTAGCTGCCGGGCGTATTCATACTCCAGTGATTCTTTGAGGCTGGCCGCCATCACCCAGAGCCGGTGATCGTGATTGCCAAGGGTCAGCTTATGAGGTTTGAATGCCCGAAGGAATCGGATCCCCGCCATCAGGTCATCCTTCAACCCGCAAGCCCGATCCTCCTCCCCCGCTCCATTCCTGAGACTTTTCAGGTCTAGAAAATCTCCGAGTAAAAATCGATGCTTGGGCTTATGATCCTTTATCCATTGCAGGATGTATCGCTCATAGCTCTTGTCGATAATGTTTCCATGCGTGTCTGCACTGCATATGAAAGATTGCCAGGCCATAATTTTTTGAGGTAAGAGTTGAGGTCATTGTTTTGATTCATCAATTAGCTGCTCTAAAATCCCCCCATGTGTGTTGAGTGCTTGCCCATGCTCCTGTAACACCCGGCCATGATCCTCCTGACTGCCCTGGAGCTTATCCATGTTTTTCTCCAGCCCTCTGGCCTTCTCCGCGATCCCTGCCGTCTTGCTGGCCTGTTCCACCGCCAAGTCATACAATCTGGGCTGACCTTTTTCAGTATGATTCACTGCCCGGTTCGCCTCCCCAGCTTCCTTCTTGGCCTTCCATGAGAACCAAGCTCCCACTGAGGCGATCAAGCCAATGACGGCTTCTAAGAGAGGGGGATCTGTCATGCCTGTCTCCAATCCGCCCGATTGCCTCTGATGTCCACATGAACAAACCCCGATGATTGATAGAACCCTATACCTCCCTCAAACGCCCCGCTGTCCCGGATGGCGATTACAATTCGCCAAAGGTTGCCGGTGGAAATTTTAGGAGCTGAGATATCAGCAGCCTTCCCTTGGAGGTGGAGGCTATTCATAGCCCCGCCGATTGCCATGTTGTATGGCCGAGATCGGTAGCATGAATGAATCCTGACCGGGGATTCCACCCTGTCCCGAATGACATCCAAAACTTTCGCCAACCGAATGATGTTGTTCCAGGTTGATCGGGGAGGTGCAGCGTTCAACCCAAACCCTCTGCTTTTCTGATCGTAATGGGAAGCGCCCAGGGTCTGAAGCTCCTTGGCGGTAAAATGCTTTATCCGCTGCCGGTTGAAGGCCTCCGAGAATGTCTTCGCATCCCCTACCAAATCCCGATCTACAGGTTTCCTCTTTGCCTTAAATCGGCTGAACAAGCGGCGTAGGACTGCGAACATGGGATCATGGCGAGAAGCCGATAAGAGCAGAGGTAAGCGCCACTAGAAGTCCCATGACAACAGCGCCAATAACCCAGGCGAATAGCATAAATAGGCTGAAGAAACCGAGAAGCAGTATCTTCATTATTGAGCAGTGGAAGGTTTTTGAATCCAGATACCAGCTCCGATTCTTCGCCAACCGAACACATCGACCTCTCCGCCAATTACAGAACGGGATCCGACTACGGCTGATGCCCCGGCAAGAGGCTCCTGCCCCTCGGTAAACGAGCAGCTAGGGAACAATAGGGCGACAAGAGCAATGATTAATAATGGTGCTTTTTTCTTCATGGTTTTATTTTTTAGCTTGAGCTGCTGCGACCTTCTCTGAAGGAGTAGTATTGTCCCGAGCCATGATTAGTCCGAATGCCCCCACAATGACCTCCCAGCGCCCCTGTAAGCTCTCCAGCTCCAAGGCAGTGGTTTGATCAAGGATTGCGCTCACAAGGCCTCCAGAGGCCTCCAGGAGCAAAGCTACACCTAGTATGGTGGTCTTCCATGAGGCCAGTGCTTCAAGGAGCTTCTTTCGCCCCCAATTGATTGCTGCATTCATAATTAAAGGTCTGACTTTTAATGAGTTCGATTTCCGGCTATGGCGGATCCAAAAGGGAGTTTTCATTGGAAACTTAGGATATGTTTAGTATTTCGTCAATCGGCTAGGACATCAGCGATTTCCTTGGCCTCCCGAGCATTGATCGTCCTGTCGGCTGACCGAACTAGGTCACCAGGGATATCGGCCACCTCGCGCAAAGCTGACAGCCTGGATCTGGCAATTAGGTTCTCCCGGTCATCGAGGGTGAGTCTCTCAACCCGCTCCTGCTCCCGCTCGATGAATGAGTTGATTTCGGCGGCGACAATGTCCCAGCCGTCCATCTCGGTCATCGCCAGGATCTTTGCCCGGAGGTTATCCGCTTGCCGGGCATCGTGTGCTGTTACTACGCTCATGCGTTTTGCTCAACATCCCGAATCATGTCCTCGGCGCTCTCTGATGCAGCCTCGGCCTGATCCATGTCTGCTTGTTGTGGGGGAGGTTCATCGCCTCCCGGTGGGGGAGATCCTCCTTCTCCAGGCGGGGGAGGGCCAGCCATCATTGCGTTGAACTGCATCATCTCCTCGACAGTTGGCAATCGGTCTTCGGCATCCTCTACACCCAGAGTCTTGAGCTGATCAACGAAGACGGGTCGAGCCTTGTCCATCGCATGAGGTGGGATCAAGAGATACCTCTCAATGGTCGATGCCACTGCTGCCAGCCGATTCTGCTCCTCGTCCTGGTTGAACCTTGTCAGATTGAGGCGGATGTCCAAAGCAAGGGACGCGAAGTCCTGCCGGGCAACTATCGCCTCGACCTCGTTATTGCCTTCAAAGAAGTGAATCGTTTCGGTGGCATTCATCGACATCAGCATCAATCGAACCAGCTTGCCTATTGCCTCCTCGACTCCCCGCTGCACCTCGCGGATTGAACACTTGTTGAGAATTGATCCATGTCCCAGGACTTGCTTCACCCCGGTAGCGGTATTCATCTGGGGCAATGTTCCAAGATCTCCTTGAGCAGCGCCGGAAACCCCGGAATCCTGAGTGACCATCTGCATGACCGTTTCCATCATTCGCCAGGTTTCATTCTCGATGGAGGGAAGCGTCATAATCTCAATCGCCTCTCGGGCAACATTGTTCCCCCGCAATTCCTTGTGCAGTCCCGGCCCCCATTCAAATGGTCTGCCGGTATCTCCTTCCTGGAAAGCCTTGCGGTCAATAACCACAATTGGATTCGATGCGTAGTCATTACGAACCTTTATCTGATTGAAACACTCGTCGATAAACTGCTGCTCCTGGTCGAAACGCTGAAGGAATCCGATGCCGACCCAGGAGTTGGGCTGCTTGTCTGATGTAACAATACTAAAAGGGATCTCGGCTTCCGGTGTGACGTTCCCGAGGTAGTCTGCCCAAATGACCTCCTGTGACTCAATAGCCACCAACGCATACATTTTCACCGGAGCGCCTGAGTGCTTCTCGCCGGTTGCCTCGTCAGTCTCGGTTGGACGCTCATAATTAAAGTAGCATTCAACGACATTGATATACTCGGCGTTCTCGCGCTTGCCCCAAAGCTCCTGCTCTGATGCTGGTCGCCCTTTTGATCCTTGACTATCCCTGGCTGACTTCGTCCTATCGATGCCAGCTCCGCGAATAATCTGATCGTAAGTGTCGGGATCAATTAACCCCAAACCAAATTGAGCCTTCAGCTCTCCAACTGTCCACGCCTGGTGATGCCCCAGGAAGTCGCACTCCTCAAGCGTTGGTCGATCAGGGTCGGCAACAAAGTCTCCGTAGTGAACGCATCCCAATTCCGGCCCTTCATACTTCACCTTCACATTTGGTTCAGTCAGGGATTCATAGGTTGGATTCTCAAATACTCTACCTTCCGGGTCATCATCAAACACTGTCCCACCAGAGGCCTCTTCAATATGGCTCGGATGCTCCTCGGTAATGGTCTTGCCTTTGCGATCCTTGATGGGTTCTCCGCTTGCCGGGTCAATCACCGCTGAGATAACCCGATCATAGGACTCAACCCTCCGGTTGTAACTTGTCTTCAGCACCCCATATCCTGCCCCCCAGGCGCTCACACAAGCGTCCTTGACTGACGGCTCTACCATCGCTCCGGGACTGCCCAGCTTGTGTTCCACATACTTCTGGAGATCCCTCGCCTTATCAGTATCCTGGAGGCCTACAGGTCGGACAGCCAGCCACGGTCTGGATCCAAACATCTCATCGAAGCTCTTGGAGACAATGTAGCGAACCTGGCCACGGGTCAGAGAAAGCGACAAGTTGGATCGCTCAAACACGGTGGAGTTTACCCCGCCCCCCACATCAATGTCGGTAGCCCTGCCGGTTCTTCGGTGTCGAAAGTCTCCTCCAAGCTCGGCAGCGTATTTGTCCATACGCTTGTGGATGGGTGAGAGTTTGCCCTGGAGTCTCTTGAACTGGCTGGAACAATGCTCCGCCATGTGCTTGAGATAGAGAGCCTTCTGCTCGTCAGATGAAAAGGAAAGGGCAGATGTCTGCATGATGGGTTAATTTCCTTTGATCTAGCTAATTTTCAAGTAATAGTAAGGATGGCCAAAAAGGTTAAGAAGACAGATCTCCCGTCCCTTCCGGACATTCCAATTACCACCGCCAGGCTTGAACACCTCGCAAGCATCCTGGCATCTACCTGCCGTGATGACATATACTCTGAGGTTGGAAAGCAGGAACTCTCAAAAATGGGAGTCAAGAAGCGTGAGCTTTGCATGATTGCCGGGATGTTCAGCATCGGCTTTAAGGTGGCAGTCCGGGCTATTGAGCTGGGAGCCACGATTGAATGTGAGCGAGTCCTGGGCGATGACCAGTGGTTAGGCTTTGCTTGTTCCGGGGAAGACCCTAGCCTCCAAAAGGAGGACGATGAGTAAGCCCAAGCCCAAAGGCCAGGGCGCTAGAAAGGTGGCCGGGAAGCAGGTCATCACAAAGTCCAGCCAAGCTGGTTCGCGTAGCACTCAGCTCCAGATGCTGCAAGCCGTAAAGGAAGCGATCAGACTCAACAGCGAGGGGAAGAGTGGCAAGGAGATCGCTGATGCGTTGGGAGTTTCCCAGGCTCAAGTCTCCCGATACTTGCAACACGCCATCGCCCTTACCCGTGATGAGATATCGGAGCTTCACGATTCTGAGGTCGCCTTTCAAATCAATACCACCGGCAGCCTGATTACCATCCTTCAGAACCACTTGATCTATCAAGACCGGGAGGGCAATTCCAGGGCAGACTCAGCGGTGGCCGGGCAGATACTCAGCGCCTTGAACAGGAGGGCGAAGATATTTGGCATTGATCGCCAAGGCGAGGACGAGGTGGAATCCAGCGGGGACACTTACAATATCGTCCTCCAGAGGATCGAGGCAGCCGTTGAGCGGGGGGCTTTGTCCAAGAAGGATGCCCCGGTTCTGGACGTTGACCCAAGTTAGCACAAAACCTGCTTGACTCACCCCTGTATTTGCCTAGAATGAACCCTGTCTGAGCGACATATTTAATGATCGGGATGCTCAGATCTGTCCCGGTTCTAATTGTAATTGTATTGTATTTGTAAACACATGGATCAGAATGAATTGTTTCACACCCTGGCAAGGCCTTTGCCGCCTGGGGCGTATAAGGATCTCCAGCTCGGAGGTCGAAAAATGACGGTGATTGATGCTTATCACATCGTCAGCAGACTCACTCAAGTCTTCGGCCTTTGTGGCTCTGGCTGGGGAGTAGAAGTAGAAGAATGGACGCTGTCTCCTGATGGATCCAACTTGGCAGCCTCTGGCAGCCTCTGGTATAAGCTCGATGACAAGCGTTGTAGTGTCCCGGCAATCGGTGACGCTCGGGTATTCAAGGGCAACATTGCTGAAGCTCGGAAGAAGGCTCAGACCAACCTCATCTCCAAGGCCTCATCCTTTATCGGGATCGGCCTCTCTGTCTACCAAGGCAAGGGGATCGATGACCCCTATCTGGATGAAGTATCCTTAAAGGAAGACAGGACTCCCCCTCAGTTAGAACAAGAGGCCTGGAGGAAAGCCACGACTCTCAAAGGCACTCCTCTCAAGGATCTCTCAGAAAGCGAGAGGGATGCCCTCTACGAATGGGCAGAGAAAACGATCACTCAGAGCTTGAGTGATGACGGTTTCCAGCTTTGGCATTTAGTCCTCCAGATGAGGACTGAACTCGCAGAACGTAATGCTGCGTAAGTGTGGACAGGGGATGCCTGGATTGGTTTCTTCCGGGCATCCCCATCACCCTATAGAATTATGATAACAGTAAGCATAGACGTAACGAAATTGGACAAGTCCCGCTTTTACAAAGGCAAGAAGGGAACTTATGCCAACCTGACTCTTATTGAGTCACCTAACGACCAGTATGGCAACACTCATCTGGTTGTTCAAAGCTCCACCAAGGAGGAACGCGAAGAAGGGCTGAAGATGCCCATCATCGGTAACGCCAAGGACAAAAAGATCCTTGATGCAAAGGAGGAAGGGCTGGGATACAATTCCATTTCCGGGAATGCTGGGACTGCGACCACCAACTCGGCGGTTGCCCAGGATGATATTCCATTTTAACATTAATTGAGGGCTGGGAAATAGAGTCGGAGGAGATCTCCGAACATGGGGGTTTTTTGCATTGTATTTGCCCTTGTCATTGAACATCCCAGCCCTCGCTCCAAAACAATGACCACACTTGAAGACCTCGCCGGGGACATCGTCGCCCTGGATCCTGACTTGGCTGGATTACTTATCGCAGCCTCATTTGAATCTAAAGAATCAATCCGGGAGCGAATTGCTGCCTGGAAAAAAAACACATGGGAAAACTAGAAATAAAGACTGAAGACGTAGCTGCCGTTTTTCAAACGATGAGAAAAGATCCTAATGCCATCAGAATCCTTCAAAAGATGTCTGAGTATTTTGACCTAAAAGCTCAACCCCCACATCACACCCGACCAGCAGCCGTAGCGATCATGCGTGGATTAGTAAGTGGAGACTTCGATGTAGTCCCCACCGGGGGAGGCAAAGGCTTCTGGCATGAGCCGGGATACCAGGCCAATGAGGAATGACCGATTTGTTCCCGGTATTGATCGATAGCGATTGGAATATTCCTTGGTGCTTGCGATCATTAGGCGAAGGAATACCTTTTACTGACCTATTGGATGAACAGCCTGGGGGGTGGTTAAACTCACTGAGCTACTATCGGAACGATCTGCCAAAAAACAATAAGGCAATTTATGATTGTGGGGCGTGGAGCTATAAGAATGAATACACCCCGCCGATTGATTCAGTATGGGCAGCGGAACAATACAAGGAAAAAGCCAACCCCGGTTCAATGGTTATTGCTCCAGATCATATGTTAATTGCCGGGGAAGATAATGAATATCGTCAGAAGTGGAACAAAAGGGAAGCCGTGAGGTTTCTAAAAAAATGCCCCTCCAACTTAAAGCCAATGGGGGTTATTCATGGAATGCGTCTGGAAGATCGAATTGATAACGCTAAATATTTAATTGATGTCGGGTATCAACACTTAGCCGTAGGAGGAGTTGCGGGACTCAAGAGGGGCAATGTTTTTGAAGCTGTTGTAGATATTACAGAGGCAATACGAAACGCCATCCCAACCAGCACACACCTCCACGTTCTAGGCAGATCTCATCCAAATTACTTTAAGGAATGGATTCGTATCGGCGTTAATTCTGTTGATGGTTCGTTTGTTTCTCAAGAAGCCATTGGTGGAAAGCTAATTTTTTTTGAAGATGGGATTCAAAAAACATACAGGAGTGCGACTGCTCCAGGGACGGAAGAGGGGTTTCTATTCGATGTCCCGTCAGTAAGTCAATCACCAAGCTGTGATTGCCGAAGCTGTTACACTCTAAAAAGATTCGGCTTGGATCCAAGATGCTGTGGATCAAAGGCATTAACGCAAGGTCGGTTATTCCATAACCTCAATATGTTAATCAAGGAAATCAATCGACTAAAAAAAGCACATGATAATCAATGAAATATTTTATTCCCTTCAAGGCGAGGGAGCGAGGGCGGGTGAGGCTTCATGCTTTATCCGATTAAGTGGCTGCGACCTGGCCTGTGGATTCTGTGATACCGAATTTGAATCCGGTGAGGAAATGACCGATGAGGAATTACTGGAAGCAGTAAAAGAAACTGGAACTGAGTGGGTGACATGGACGGGAGGCGAACCCATGCTTCAACTAAGGGAATCAACTGTTGATAAATTTCGCGCTGCCGGGTTTAAGCAATCCATTGAAACCAACGGTAATCACATTGTCCCATTCGATGTGGATTGGTTGGTATGTTCTCCGAAGGTTGCGGAACATATAATAGCCAAGAGTCATCCGGGGGGAGTTGATGAGTTGCGCTATGCGTGGCACAAAAATAAAAAGAGTGTTCCCAAACCAGGAACAACTGCCAAGACCTATTTCCTCTCGCCAATTTGTGATGGGAATAATCTGGACAAAGCAAACCTAAAGCACTGCATCAACCTTTGCCTTCAGAATCCACAATGGCGGGTGTCAGTGCAACAGCATAAGTTATGGAAGATACTATAGAATCAACGGTGAGTTTGCCAGGGCAATGCCCACCGGAGGCCATTGAAAGATGGCAAAGGGCAATAGCTGAGATGACTACCGGGTATAAGGAAGATCCGGGATTGGATGTTATCTTCGACCTGGCACACGATGAGATTGTTATCTCGCGGGGACTTGGGTTCAATTCGCTTTGTGAACATCATCTATTCCCGTTCTTCGGAACCGTGGATATTGCCTACTTACCCCAGGATGGGATTGTTGGACTCAGTAAACTTGCCCGAGCGGTTGATGTGTTTTCAAAAAGGTTTCAAACCCAGGAACGAATGACGGCTGAAATCGCCTCAACCATTGAGGAAAACCTTAACCCCCAGGGGGTCGCCGTCATTGTTCGCGGAGTGCATACCTGTCAGAAATGCCGGGGCATAAAAAAAGATGGAGAAATGATAACTTCTGTTATGCGGGGAGTCTTCCGAGAAAATGAATCTGCCAGGTCTGAATTGCTTAACCTTCTAAAACTATGAAAAAGACGCTGATAATATTGAGTGGAGGGATGGACTCAACCACCCTCCTTTACCACTTGCTGGATGAGGGACACAATCTGGAAGCATTAAGTTTTGACTACCTTCAACGGCATCGCCGGGAATTGGATTCTGCAAAAAAGATCTGTGAGCTTACCGGGGTAAAGCATGAATTACTTCAGATCCCATCCCTGACCGGATCGGCGCTAACCTTTGACGGTGATGTGCCACACGGTCACTATGCAGAGGAGTCGATGAAGGCAACAGTTGTTCCAAATCGAAACATGGTGATGTTGGCCCATGCGGTATCAACTGCCATAGCTAAAGGGCATGGGGCTGTTGCCTATGGCTGCCATGCCGGGGATCATGCCATCTACCCGGACTGTAGGGCTGAATTTGTTGAGGTGATGCGTAAAGCGTTCAGCCTTTGCGATTGGACGCAAATTGAATTAGTCACACCGTTCCTGACCTGGGACAAGGGGCAAATAGCCCGGAGGGGGGCAGAACTAAATGTGCCTTTTGAAATCACCTGGACTTGCTATGAGGGAGGTGACGAACCTTGCGGAAAGTGTGGGGCTTGCGTTGAGCGAAATGAGGCCTTGGCGACCATACCATCGGAATGATAACAGCTTCCAGATACCATGATTTTAGTGCAGGGCATCGCGTGTTTAATCACGGGAGAAAATGTGCCGATTTACATGGGCATAATTACCGGATCCACTTTGAATGCCAAGCTCCAACCCTTGATGATATTGGTCGAGTGATTGATTTCGGAGAGATCAAAAGCAAGTTGTGTATGTGGCTTGAGACAAATTGGGATCACAAATTTCTAATATTTGAAGATGACCCCTGGGCAGATCCGTTGAAACAAATGAACCCGAGTGGAGTGGTGATCACCTCCTTTAACCCAACCGCTGAGAATATGGGGTTACACCTTTTGAATGTTGTTGCCCCTGGCCAGTTGATCGAATCCAGCGTGAAATTAGTTAAGGTTACCGTGGAAGAAACCCGCAAATGCTCCGCCTCCGTTTACCTGTAATATTATGAATGACAAAGCGCACACACCAAAGGCTGCCGACATCTATTGCACTGTAGACTCGGTAGCAAGACGCAAGGACTTCTCCGCAACACTCCGGTTCTCGACTGAGCGGGAATGTGGCAGAGAGCTATACCATGACTTGGTAGACCTACAGGGGGTCAGAGCCAGGGTCATCATTGCCCCGGATGGCTGCGATCCAACCGCTGAGATGTCCACGGATGAGGGAGCTAAGAAGCCACCTATGCACCCGAACGGGACTCCATCGCAACGGCTCCGGTCTGTCCTATACCGCCGATGGGAGAACAGCCCTCAACGTGAAGAGGGAGTAGATGCCGATACCTATTACAACCGGATGATGGCTGGGATCATCGAGGATCAGAAGGATCGCATCTAGGGTTTAAGCGCCCCTTCCGGCAGCTCCTTCTTGTAGATTGCCTTCCTGGCTGACTCTTTTCCCATTTTGCGATTGTGCCAAGATTCCTCCAGAACATAGTATTCTGGATTCAGCTCCAGCTTTGCAATTTCCTTGGGGGTTAGACCTCGATACTTAGGCTCATTGGCAATGTCCTTCCATGCCCTGCCGGATATATGGCCAAGATCTATAGCTCCTGGGGTATCCATATCCAGTTCGTTGCCGGTATTGGGATCAATCATCTTGCCAAATGTGTTCCTTGGCTGTCGCTTCACAACCTCTCTAAGGAGCTGATTGTATTCAGCGTTAGACCAGTTAGGCCGGAGTTGTTTCTCCTCGCCTCCTTCGCCTATCCGCCTTGTTGCCGGGTTAATTAAGTCATCCACGATGGCTGCATCCCTTTCCATGTATTGCTCCATCAAGAGAGCAAAGTCCTTGCCCTCTTTGTAGGCTTGCCAGGACTTCAACTGGATGCGCTCTTTCTCGGTGAGCATATACTTCTCCGCAACAGTTTGCCCTCGATCAATTCGCTTCTTATTCTCCTCGTTCTTTGCCTCAATCTTTTCTATCTCATCCTTTGTCAATCCGTAGTAAGCCAGCACACGCTCTACCTTGTCAATGCCTTGTGTCCGGGCAAATTGGTGCAAATACCATTCCCCCTTGCTCTTGATCTTAATTTGGTCAGGATCAACATAAGCAATGGTTGTATTGCCGAACTCATCGACAGTCTTGTTTATCACCGTTTCCGGCTGAAAGCCCATCTCCATCAACTTGGCGATCTTAGCAGCTTGTTCATCGGTCATCTCCTCACCCGCCTTGACCTTAAAGCTCCTGACGGTGGCTGCCGGTGGGATTCCGGTGGACAGCCCTGGAGTGGATCTCTTTATGTGATCCAACAATGTGTAGTCTGTCCCTAAACTCTCGCTAGGTGACTTCCTCCTCATTACCGGGTCAATGTAGCTTGTTGCAGCCTTTCGCCAAGGAGAGGGAATAATCCTGGAAGATACCAAGTCATAGCCAATGTCGGCTATCCGGTAAAGATGAGGCGTTGACCTGTTGTATTTATTCTCAACCCCGAAAATTGTTTGTAACGGCCCGGACGGCAGGAAGTCTCCAACCATCTCGCCAATTTCACCCAGCGCCTGGGGAGCTTTGCGCTTTCCTTGTAGTGTTTGCCCAAGAGTGGCGAATGCCCCCATGTATTGCACATAGGGGAGCGATCTGCCTCTCAGCCATATCTCCATGCCCTCGGCATCTGAAGCGCCGTTAGCTTCAAGGTAAGCTCTGATCGAGTTGGCAATGCTCGTCCCAAACATTTCGTCCAAAGCATCGATAGATATCTTCCCGCCAGTGCCAGTCCACCAGGCTTCTATTTCGTCGCCCCATTTCGTCCAGCTTGTCCCGAATATATTTGGAGCATACCGCTTCTTGCGCTTGGCTTCCTCGTCCTCCTCCTCCGGCTCATCATCCTCTGAGAACAACATCATGCCCATTACAAACATGGCAGCGTGTGCCATAGCGTTACGAGCCTCGCTTCCTCCCAAGGAATCCTTCTTGCCTTTGCCAATAATTGGCTTTGCTACATCTACTCCCCAGCTAACAGGAGATAGCTTATAAAGCAACTTCGCGTAGTTATAAATAAACCCAGAGAACATCGCTAATCCTCTAAGCAAAACCCTGCCCCCTTGGCTCTTGTCCTTCGCGCTGAAGAGAAGCGGAACATTGCTGTAGTCAAAAGCAAACAGCATTGCAGTGTTATAGGCTTCCTTGTGGATGTTGGGATTATCTTTTGTAATCCGCCTCATGTAGTCCTGAATCCATGCCTTGCGCTGACTCCTGGGGACTTTAGCCTTCCTGGCTGCCACGGCTGCATGAGCCTTGTAGGCTGAATATACCAGGTTCTGCTTAACGGTTGTATCCATTTCCGAGAACTTCACCGCTTGGAGTGTTGCTGTCCCCGGCTTGAGGTTCATCAAATTCTGAAGCACTGAATCTGTTCCTGTCTCACCGGCCTGTAGTGCTGTCATCAACGCCGTATCATTAAACATTTCCCTTGGAACAAAATCACCGTATGCCCTACGACGATCCGTAGCCCTCTTGATGGCCTTGCCTATCTGCCCTTCCTTGATTAAGCCCAAAGTTCCCTTTGCGTGATCTGCTTGGGTAAGCGAACCCCTGACCTTGTCAGCTCCCGGCAGAAACATATTAATTCCTTCCCACCCGGTAACTCTTCTGGTAAGCAATCCCAACAAAGTCTCCAGCCCCGCCCGAAGTTCGATCTCAGCTCGATTCCAATTCTCTCTATTTAGAGAAGCAGCGTAAAAAACACTTCTTAGTAATCGGTGCATCCCGGCAGTGATTGCTTGGATTTGTGGAGCTAACCAGTTAAATGCTATTGTCGCAGGGCCGACCAATAACGTAGCGGTGTATTCTCCAACTTGCTGTTCAAGGAGGCCAAGCCACCAGTTGCTATATGCCCGGTCAGCCATGTTGTTGGTCAACTGTTCCCAGTTAACTCTGTCCATCATGCGGTCACTCCCCAGGAGATCTATTGCCCTATCGTCACCAAACAGGAACTCAACAATGGCCTTCTCCCTTTGGCTGAACTTGCGCTGCGATTCATCAAGCAAAACATGGCTTGGGTCTTTATTCTCTACAGCCTTATTCCAAAGATCATTTAGAGCCAGCCCCTCCGCTGACTTCTTACTCAGAGTTTCTACCAATCCCCGCAACAATTGATTCATTGCAGCCTTGTCCACCCTAATATGATGCTCGGGAACAATATTGTTTGCTGGAACGGGTTTAGTCGCAGACCTGATCAGATCGAGCGCCTGATTCCGCCGAATGTCCTCCATGTGCGCCTCCATCGCCCGAACATTAAAGCCCTTGATCATGTCCATAGAGAAGCCCTGCTCTCGGGCTGCCCCTGTCTTGACAGTCCTTGCCGAGCTTTTCTTTCCTGCCAGGAATCCAAACCTCTTGCCAGGTAGCTTGCCTGTCGCTGCTCTTGCAATACCCCAGAGCATCCCGCCAATAATTGTGCGTTGAACTACGTCCGGTGTGTATCCCGGAAGCTGACCGGGATCTCCGTAGACTGTCCCCGAATAGAAATTGTGTAAGGAGTAGCGGTTAAAGACCGGAGTCTCTACGCCTTGTGGGCCAACGTGCCTAGCGTTCTCCATGCCGGGAGCTATCCACCTGTTGAGGAATATCCCCAGGTCTGGATACTCCTGCATAAACTCGTTGTAGAACATCTGCTGCTCCTCGGCAGTGTAGCGTTCAAGGAGGATGTATCCCTCCTTGTCTTGATTCCACTGGAGCTGCAATATCCTCCCTTGGATGTTAACATATCCTCCATCGCTAACGCCCATTGCGTGAGCCTCGTTTTCCTCCATGAAGCCCACACGCTGATCGAAGCCCTCAAATGCAAACGAGCCATCCGGGTTGTATGCAACAGCGTTAAGCCTTGCAGCGACAGTGTGCAGATCCCTGCTGAACTTGTTGAGCCTCTTCTTCCGGGCAATAAATCGCCATGCAGATATCCCCAGGAGGTTCTTTAGCTCCCTGCTTAGTCGTTCTGAATATTGGTTAATTGCTGACTCACCCAGCGATTGATTAAGCTCCCCCCTTCGCAACGCCTGACCCGCTTCACCGGATCCACCTTGCCGGGCGCTCATGGTATCCATGAGGTCATACTTGCCTTGGATACCCTTGCGAATTAAATATCCAGGCTCTT
>MDSV01227872.1_pt1 | contig 21208 bp, 17 predicted proteins | sample 810851 | NCBI WGS metagenome assembly MDSV01 (sample SAMN05326640, study PRJNA326480) | marine metagenome | isolation source: seawater | place: Atlantic Ocean: North East | collected 2012 | reverse complement strand
CAGAAAGTGGTATATTGGCAGCAGCACATCTTGGAGGACAAGGTTCTGTAAAAAGATACTTTAAAAATGGTAAAGTTTTTAAAGATGGATTTGGAACAAAAATTACATCGTATATGGCTCAATTTAGTGGATACGATATTAAATTAAATTAAATTTATGATTATAGAAATAATATTGGGAGTATCTGTTATAGTGAATATGATACTTTTATATGGAGTAAGAAATTTACTCAAACAAAATGAACAATTAGAAGATTCATTAACAGAAGTAGTTACTGATACTAATCGTACAATAACTGATGTAGTAGAGCAAATGAAACGAGTTGATATTAGAGGTTCGTTTGAATCAGATGATGAAGTAGGTTCTGTTTTTGAATCTCTCAAATCTATTGTAGAAAAATTAAAAGAAAAATACTTAGTATAATATGCCTAGACCTAGAAGAAAAAAATCTAAAATGTACTTTGGTACACCTGCACAAGAAGCAATTATTGAATACAACAAAGAAAAAGACCCAGCAGTAAGAAACCAAATATATAATAAAGGGATAAAATATCCTTTTGAAAAATTAGCTGAAAATGTTTTAAACACATTTAAATTTACTTACTTTGATGTACCGAAAGCAGATGTACAAAAAGAAGTTGTATCTGCTATGGTAGAAAAAATTCATATGTTTAAAGAAGGACGTGGTAAAGCATTTTCTTATTTTACAATTATAGCAAAAAATTATCTGATTTTAAATAATAATGGTAATTACAAAAGATGGCAAAAAAATCAATTAATATCAGAGATGCCTGTAACTTGGAATCCTGAAAATGACTTTTACCAATCTGAACAAAATGATGAGTTTTCTGAATTTAGGAGAATTATGTTATCATACTGGGATAAAAATCTTACAATTGTATTTACTAAAAAAAGAGATATTCAAATAGCAGATGCAGTGTTGGAATTATTTAGAAGAGCTGATTATATTGAAAACTTTAATAAAAAACATTTGTATCTTTTAATAAGAGAAATGACAGATTGTAAAACACATTACATTACAAAGGTAGTAAACACAATGAAACAACATCAAAAGAAAATGTTTAATCAATTCTTAGATGGGCAAGTTATTGACGAAAATTTAGATAATGAGTTCTGGACAGAGTAAGGAAAAGTATTTTTTGGGTATATCATATGGATATCACGATTCAGCAGTTGCATTATTAAAAGGTGGAAAGGTTTTATCGGCAGTAGAAGAAGAAAGATTTACTGGTATAAAGCATGATAATAGTTTTCCACAACATTCTATAAAATGGATTACGGAATCAAACAACATTACTATAGATGATATATCTTATGTTTGTTTCTACGAAAACCCCACATTAAAAAACGATAGAAACAAATCTATTTACAGAAAATATTGGTATAAAAATATTTTTGGATTTAAACTAAAAGATAAATCATTTGATGATTTAAAAAGATATTTTCCTAAAGCAAAGGTTATGATAGGAAACCATCATCTATCACATTTAGCATATTCATTTTATACATCTAATTTTAAAACTTCATCAATACTATCTGTAGATGGTGTAGGTGAATGGGATACCACTGTAATGGGTACAGGGGATAAAGATGGAATCCACACCCATAATTCAATTAAATATCCACATTCACTTGGTATGTTATATTCGACAATTACAGCATTTCTTGGATTCAAACCAAACGAAGGTGAGTATAAGGTTATGGGATTAGCACCATATGGAAAAGAAAACTTATCACTATCATCAAAATTCAAAAGACTCATAAAGAAAAAAGATGGAGGATATGAACTAAATTTAGATTATTTTAGTTATCATTATTCTGATAAGATGATGTTTAACACAAAACTATCTAATTTATTAGGTGTACCAAATAGATTACCACATGAGCCAGTTGAACAGATTCATAAAGATTTAGCATTAGTATTACAACAAACATATGAAGAAGTTTTCTTTTACTTATTAAATAATCTGTACCTATTAACAGGTAATAAAAACTTATGTTTAAGTGGAGGTTGTGCATATAATGGAACAGCTAATGGTAAAATACAATACGAAACACCATTCGAAAATATATGGATACCACCAGCACCATCCGATGCTGGTTCTGCTATCGGAGCTGCACTTTTTGTATATTATCATATGAATCCTAATTCTGAAAGAATTGATAACACCTCACCATTTTTAGGTCCAAGTGAAAAAATATTAGATATTGTAAAAGTTTGTAAACAAAACGAAGATAGGGTGTTTATAGAAGCAATTTCTGAAAATAAGCTATTACCAAAGGTAGCTAAACTTATTTCCGAAGGAAATATAATAGGATGGGTTCAAGGTAGTTTAGAATTTGGCGCAAGAGCATTGGGTAATCGTTCTATATTAGCAGACCCAAGAGACCCACAAATGAAACAAAGAGTAAATTCTGTAGTTAAGAAAAGAGAGGGATTTAGACCATTTGCTCCAATGTGTACTTTTACTGATATGGGTAAGTTCTTTACACCAAATATAGAAATACCTTATATGAATCAAATAGTTAAAGTAAAAAAACCACATAGGTCTAAGTTACCAGCTATTACACATATAGATGGCTCAGCAAGAGTACAAACTTTAAAAAAAGATTTTAATCCTAAGATGTATTTACTTCTAAAGGAATATCAGAAGATTACAAAGTATCCAATACTACTTAATACATCATTCAATCTAAAAGACCAAACTATGGTTAGAGATTCACAAGAAGCAATTGATACATTTATGAATTGTGATTTGGATTATTTAGTAATTGACAATATTTTAATTACAAAAAAGATTATTTAATTTACAATTCCGTAATATTTTCTTAACGTTAAGTTAACATTGGTTATACTTATATTAAAGGAGGATATTATGAAAACAATTATCACAACATTCCTCTTACTAATGATGACCACATTAACATTCGGTCAACAAAAAACCTTACAATTAGTAGAGGATAACGAGTATTTATATACTGTTTACAACGAAGATGGTTCTGTACATCAAAAAGGTACGTTTATCAAATTAGATGATAACACATTAATTAAACACTCTTATTGGAGAGATGATGTAGGAACAAAAGCTCTGTACGACAACGGAAAGTTAGTATGGATTAAACCTAAAGGGCAACCTAAATATACTTATAAAGAGTTAGAGTTCGAAAGGATGAAGGCAGAATTGGAACGATTGAAGCAATTAGTAGCTCTAAAAAACTAATCGTAATTCAAAGAGATTAGTACAAAAACCCTTACAGAAATGTAGGGGTTTTTTATTTGACACTCGATAGTGTTTACCCATTCGGTGTTAAAATTAAAAACATACTTTTTACTTAATATATACTATAGTTATTGTTGACATGTCCGACGTTTTGTAATATGGAAAAGTTATTTGACAATTAATTAAAACAGAGGAGAGATAATATGGAATTTCTAAATAAAATTGGTGATTGGGCAAAATCACTTACAGAAATTGGTATTAGTATCATTGCGCTTGGTGTAGTATTAGAAGTACTATTTAAGGGAGCAGCGATTCCTTTTTGGCCTGAAGTATCAGTAGTGGATAACATTATGGGTATATTAGGTTCATTAAGTAACGAAGGTCTACTTGGTTTAGTAGGTGCATTCGTTTTATACCATATTCTTAAAAAGAAGGCGTAATAGCTAGTAATAGAAATGTACATTATAGAAAGACCTCACTTGAAAAAGTGAGGTTTTTTTGTTTATGATATTTATATACAAGACAATATATAAAGATTATGAGTACAAATTTTGAATTATTTCCTGGTAAAGATTTAAGTGGATTGTTTAAAGATATCTACGATAACCAGCAAAATAAAAAAACAAGAATATCAGAACTAATTGCTGAAATGAAGAAAGTAATTAGACATTCTGGTGATATGGCAGTAATCGGACCTATACTAAAAGATTTAGTAGATACATCTGTTAGAAATGATGAATCACTAATTAAAATGGCAGCTATAGCACAAAGAATGATTGCTTCAAGAGATAAAGTAGATGGTGATATTGGATTCCTTAGTGATAAAGAAAAAGAACAATTACTACAACAATTAGAAGAAGTGGTTGTTGATGGAGCTACTGAAGCTAATGAAAAGGTTGATGAATTGACTAATGAAGTAGAAGAATTAAAGCAGAAGGTAAGTAATGATTAAGAATAGAAGAGGTGGTAGTGGAGCAGGTAGTAGGCGTAAAAGTCAACCAACGGGTAAAGAAAATACAATACCTGCTATTGTTACTGATATTATATTAGATGAGGAATCAAAACCAATAAGTGATAAATTAGTATCACCTACATCAATAGGTGCAATTCAATTTAAAATATTAGGTAAGGGAGGATTAACGGATTCAGGCGGAGGTAATGTAGTTGCATTTCCATTAGATACCTCTAGCTTTACTTTACCATTAAAAAATGAAGTGGTAGATTTAATAAAAGTAGGAACTGGATATAGATACCAAAGAAGAACAGGTGGTGAGTTCCAAAACTTTAATTCTACCGAAACCTCATTGGATGACTTTCTAAAATCAAGACAAGTAGATTCTAATCCAAAAGGAGAATCGGCAGGATATGAATCAACATCAAATACAGGAATATCAAATTCAAATGCTGATGGTGAAACAACTGGGTTCGGTGAATATTTTGTACCAAGTGAAACAATTCATAGATTAAAATTATATGAAGGAGATACTCTGATACAAAGTAGATTTGGACAATCTATTAGATTTAGTGGATATAATAACCAAGACGAAACAGAATCACCAACAATTATAATTAGAAATAGAGAATCTGATATTACTCAGAATGATGTAGAACAACCAGACCCAGTAGAAGAAGATGTAAATAGGGATGGTTCAATTATATCTATGACAAGTCAAGATTATCTATTAGAATTCCAACCTGGTGTTGTAGATGATGGAGGTTCTACTGATTTTGAAACAAAGCCAGAAATGTTCGAAGATTATCCTTCGGAACTAAAAGGTGACCAAATATTAATTAATAGTGGTAGGGTTATTATTTCTGCCAAAGAATCAGAAATGATTTTTTACTCTAAAGGTAATTACGGATTTATTTCTGATAAATCATTATCAATAGATAACGAAGGTGGGATTTTTGCACAAACAAATGATAATATGGAGTGGAATACTCAAGGTAATAACTTTATTATTAATAGTGATGGTGGTAAGATTTACTTAGGTGAAGATGGAAACGAAGATGAGCCAGTTGCATTAGGACAAACTCTAATAGATATAATGGGTGAGATATTAGATGCACTACAAGCAGAAACACACCCAACACCCGCAGGTCCATCCGGTCCACCTGTAAACTCCGCTACATATGCTTCTATAAAATCTAAATTAGAAACGATACTTAGTAAGCAAAACTTTACAGTATAAAAATGGGGTGGGGAATATTCAAACAAAATATGAAAAGATATATGGAGCAAGAAGGTGGAGCTCCATCACAAGCTGATTTTGCTAAAAAGCTAACATCGGAATATGATAGTTGTGTAAAATCGTTTGGTACTCAAAATCCAAACTTATCTAAAATTCAAAAAGGGAATACTTCTATGATGGAAAGTTTAGTTAAAGTTTGTTTAGCAGAGGGATTCCAAAAACAAAAAGGAAGTTTTCCTTGGATAAAAAAATTAGGTCCAGCGGTAAAAGGATATTGGACTGGGTTAACTCTACAAGGACCACCACCACCTCCACCTGCACCGGGTTCTGTAGCAAATATACAATTTGTAAGTGGAAATTGTACTAATCCTGGTCAATGGCAAAGTGATTTTCCCACACCACCAAATTTAGATGTTATGATTTTTATCAATTTATTTGTAACCGCAGCAACATTACATTTATCTACAGTATCAGGTATTATTAATACAATATCATTATATCCAGCAGGTCCATCGGTTGTACCTGGTCCCGGAGTAATTGTTTGGAGTACATTTACTGTACCGGGATAAAACATCAAAATATTTAAAACATATATTTATAGTAAGAAAAACATATTAATACGATTATGAAACCTAAAAAATTAGTTAAAGTTATTAAGGCATTGGTAGAAGTTGAAGTACAAAAACAACAATTAAACTTCCTCCAAAACCAATTCCCTAAGATTTTAGAAGAGGCAGTTCAATCAAGGATTAAAGCTGAACCTCAAAAAAGTTCTACAAATGTAGACCCATTTAGTTTAGCAGAAGCTGTTTTAGAAGATGATAGAAAGGCAAATACTGAAACTAAACAATATACAAAAAATGCAGTTTTAAACAATATATTAAACGAAACTGCACAAACAACAGAAGCTCCAAATGACCAAACAGTTACATTTGGAACACATAATGTACCAACAGGTCAACAACCAATTGGAACATCACCAGTATCTAATATGAGACAACAAATGGCTCAACAAATGGGATATGGTGATATAAACTTAGGTGGAGCTAGTAAACCACAAAGTGGTGGATTAGGTGTACAAACTGGATTACCCGGTTTAGATAAAATATTAAATAGAGATAATAGTGAATTGGTAAAAAGATTTAAACGATAGTATAGGAGAGAGAGATGGCTTACGAATTAGGGCAAAAATTAGTAATTGATACGGAGGAGTTTAACAACTTCGCAATCGGATTAACACTACCTTTACAAAAAGGTAATACTGGATATTTTGCTCAATCGTTTAACACTAGCGAACAAGTAAGAAGTAATATTATCAATTTATTAAAAACAAAAAGAGGAGAAAGATTATTTCAACCTGAATTTGGAAGTGGATTGCATGGTTTATTATTTGAACAAGCTACCGATACATTAGAAGAAGATATCGAAGAATCCATTAATTCAGCATTGGAACAATGGTTACCATATGTTGTGGCAGAAGAAATAAACGTTGATATCAGTAAAGAAATGACTGACTTTAACCAAGCATCGGTTTCGATTAAATTTAAATTAGAAGGACAACAAACATTAGATACAGTAACTTTTGTAGTTTCAGAATAATATGGCATTAAATAATCAAATAAAGAATTTTAAGAATAAAGGTAGAGATATAAAATACCTTAATAAAGATTTTGAATCATTTAGAACAAATCTAATTGATTTTGCGAAAACATATTTCCCATCTACATATACTGATTTTAACGAATCATCGCCAGGTATGATGTTTATTGAAATGGCATCTTATGTAGGTGATGTTTTAGGATATTATATAGATGATACTTTAAAAGAATCTTTACTAACAACCGCAGAAGATAGAGATAATATATTTGAACTATCTAAGTTTATGGGATATAAACCCAAAGTAACTTCACCAGCGGTAACAAATTTAACAGTATATCAATTAGTACCTTCAAGAATTAAAGCAGACCCAATAGCAAGTGGTGATTTAAGATATGAACCAGATAGTGATTATTTTTTAAGAGTTAAAGAAGGAATGGAAGTAGACTCAGATGGTATTACTTTCAGAACAACAGAGTTATTAGATTTTGCTGATGAACTTGATAGAGAAATAACAATATATGAAAGAGATGGTGATACCAATACACCAACTTTTTATTTGGTAAAAAAATATGTTGATGTAATCTCAGCAGAAGAAAAAGAATTAGAAATAACATTTGGAACAGCAACAGAAGAATATGCAAGGATAGATATTCCTGATAAAAATGTAATTCAAATATATGATGTTAGGGATTCCAATAATAACAAATATTATGAAGTTCCTTACTTAGCGCAAGAAATGGTTTATGTTGAATACTCCAATACAGAAGCTAACGATAAAGATTTGTATCAATTTAAAGATACAGTTTCATCTATTTTAAAATTAATAAAAACACCAAGAAGATTTAAATCAGTAATTAATTCAGATGGCTCTACTTCAATTCAATTTGGTAGTGGAGATGCAGGAAAAGATGATGAGTTATTAGTACCTAATTTTAAAAATGTAGGATTGGGATTACCAAATTCAATAAACAGATTAGGTAGTTCATTTGACCCATCAAACTTTTTATTAACCAAATCATATGGACAATCACCTAAAAATACTACAATAACTGTAAAGTATTATGTTGGTGGTGGTGTTAATACAAATGTAGCATCTAATACAATCAAAAGAATAACTAATGTTAACTTTGATGAAGATTTAGATATATTTGATGAAGTTAAAAAAGGATTATATGCACAAGCTAAAAATTCATTAGCAGTAAATAACGACCAACCAGCTAAAGGTGGGAGGGGTGCAGAAACATTAGAAGAGATAAGAGAAAATGCAATTGCAAACTTTGGAGCTCAAAACAGAGCAGTTACTGCTAAAGATTATCAAGTTAGAGCATTATCAATGCCACCTAAGTTTGGTAATGTAGCTAAAGCATATGTGGCAGCTGATGGTAATTTAGATAATAATTCACCGGGTTCAATATTAGCATCACCTGATGCACTTTCTGAATTCAGTACATTGGTTCAAGACTTGGTAGATGATGGAGATATATCTGATAAGGATATTAAACAAAAATTAACAAAGTTCTTATCTAACAAAAAATCTAACACAAAAGAAAAAAATAATCCATTTGCGGTTAACTTATATGTTTTAGGATACAATTCACAAAAGCATGTATCATCATTAAACAAAGCAGTTAAAGAAAATATTAAAACATATTTAAATGAATTTAGAGTATTAACTGATGGAATTAATCTAATGGATGGATTTATTATAAACATTGGATTAGATTTTTCTATAAGAGTATATAGAGATTATAATAAAAGAGAAGTATTAACAAATTGTATAACAGCAGTAAAAGATTATTTTGAAATTGATAAATGGACATTCAATACACCAATCAACATTGGTGAAGTTGAAATGTTAATTGGAAATGTAGAAGGTGTACAATCTGTTGTAGAGTGTACATTCAAAAATCTATGTGGAGAATCTTCTGGATATTCTCCAAACGCATACGATATATCAGCGGCTACGAAGAATAAACAAATTTATCCTTCATTAGACCCATCGATATTCGAAATTAAATATCCAGATAACGATATAAAAGGAAGAGTGGTATAATGTATTATTTTTTAACAGCATCTAAGGATACAACTATATTTTCTCAACAACCTATACAAAATACTGGGTTGGATGAGATATTAGAGGTGTCTAAAGTTTATTATGGTGATTTAAAAGATACTGCTCGTTCTTTGGTAAAGTTTGATTTAAATTCTCTTTCATCCAAATTATCGAGTGGAGAAGTTACTATGAGTAAGGCAGAACTTATTCTTAGAGAAACACAACCATCAGAAATACCTTTACAATATTCATTACACATACACCCAATATCTCAATCTTGGGAAATGGGAGTAGGTACTAGGTTTGATAATATAAGTACAGATGGTTGTACTTGGAATTATAGAAAAAGTGGTAGCAAGTGGTTACCAACCGAAATCCCAAACGGAGGATTAGCTACTGGTTCATATAATGGAGCCGGTGGTATGTGGTACACTGCATCAGAACAAACACAATCATATGAATACCAATCAACTGATTTAGAAGTTGATGTATCTTCATCTCTTTCATTTTGGTTAGATGATAGTTATCCAAATGAAGGTTTTATTATAAAACATGCTGATACAAAAGAAAACGATGATGTTGACTATGGTCAATTAAAGTTTTTTAGTAAAGATACCAATACAATCTATCAACCTAAAATAAGAATAGGCTGGGATGATAGCAGGTACGAAACAGGTTCATTAACTGATTTACCAGAAGAATACAAAATATCATTAAAAAGATTAAAAAAATCCTATAGAGTAGGAACAAAAGCTGATATTGAAGTATTCGCAAGGGAATTATATCCACAAAAAACATTTAATAATACATTTGGATATTCCACCGGCAGTTTACTTCCAACATCATCATTCTACCAAATAAGAGATTTAGAAAGTAATGATATTATTATTCCTTTTGGAGATTATTCTAAATTAAATACATACGGAAATAAGAGTAGAATTAGTTTAGATTTTACAAATTTTGAAATTAATAGAAGTTATAAAGTAGAATTGAAAATAGAACTAAGTGGTTCTGTTGAACATTTCGATGATGATTATATTTTTGAAGTAACTAAATAATGGCATTAGACAAAGAAGAAAGAATATTAGAACTAACACAGAGTGGTTCTAAAGCTCTCAAATCATTAGATGAATTTGGTAGACACACCTTTCTTGCTCCACAAATGGGTGGAGAAATGGATGGTGAGACTGTTGGTAGACTTCGTAGAATGAAATATGATGAATCGGAGTTGGTTAAAGCAATCGATACTACTGTAAGTGAATTAATAAAAGCAAAACCAACAGAACAACCTGATGTTGTTTTATTAGATGAATATAATTCAGTATTAGATAGATTGGCTAGAGCTAATAGTATTATAGAACAAGTTAGAGCAGAATTAGCAACAGAAAAGGGTTTATCTAAATCCTTAGAAGCTAGAGTGGATGGACTATTAAGTGAGTTAGATGCATCTTTGGTAAGAGTAGCAGTTGCTGAAAATCAATCAGAAGCAACTAATGATAAATTTGTAGGTACAGTAAACGATTTACAACAAGCAATTCAAAAAGGAACTTTAGAGGCAATTGAAAGAGTTTCATTGGAAGCTCAAGTAGAAGGTTTAGCTGCACAAAAAGAAGCATTAGTACAACAAGTTGCATCCTTAGAAGAACAATTAGGTGGTAAAACACAAGCCTTACAACAAGGTGGAAAGGCAGCTGGTAACGCATTTACGGCAGTTATAAAAGAAAAAGGTGAACCTGATAAAGCAGATTTAAGATACTATGAGGCGAAAAAAGGACCAAATACAGGTTGGAAAAACGGACCAACGATTGAAGTATTAAATATTTCAGAAGGACCTATTAATATATCTTTTAGTAAAGAAGGTTCAACAAGTTGGTTACAAGCACCATCAGGTGGTTCGGTTGAATCTGGTAAAACAAGAAACTTTAAATGTGCAAAAAAAGGTGGTTGGAGTAAAGGTAGTAAAACTGGAAAGCTTACTGTAAAATCAGGAGGTGAAAGTGTAACATTTAGTACAGCATATAGAGGAGATAAAAATAGTAAGAAAATTGTATGTGCTGAACTGTATCATCAAGGTTGGATACCATACGAAATATTTAGAGCAGATGAAGATTGGGGAGATGCTATGTTTATAAAAGACCCTAAATTGGTTGTAGGATATCAAATGTGGTCAAGACATATTGTTGACTTTATGAGAAAGTATCCACAATACACTGGTTTAGTTTATTATGGAATGAGTAAATATTGGTGTCATTGGATGGCTCACCAAATGGGTGTTGTTAAAACAAATAATGTTGTTGGACAAGCTATTCATTGGTTAGGTAGACATTTATCATATTATGTATATGATAATTACGGAGGTGAACGTATATATAAGGTTTTACTTAAAGGAGCATTACTTCAAGAGGTTGAAATATTTAAACAAAATATAAGAGGTTAATATGGCTATAAAAAACTTTAAAAGTATTTTAGATAAGACTGGCTACTATGTTAGTGACAAAGATAGAAAAATCTTTGAAAGAGGTTCTTTGCCTGCTTATTTTGGTAGAGGTTCTACTGATACTATTGAGTTTATTTTATATGACCAAGCCGATAATATATTACCACAAGGTAAATCGGGTAAAACAGTTAGATATGTTGATGTTACCGATGAAGAATCTATTAGAAAATATATTCTTATAGTAAGACCCCAAGCATCAAATAAACCAAATGAATATTTTGTTGATGTTGAAAAATTAATCAACGAAGCTGGATATAGAAATGGTATATTTAAAACACAAGTAACATTACTTAACAAAAGAGTTGGTAGTGAAAAAGAACAAAATAAACTTTGGGTACATGAAATATCTCCATCAAGAACAGAAGTTAGAGTTTTACCTTTAAAAGTAGATAATCCAGCTCTAAGAGGAGATTTATTAACTAGATATGATATATTTTTAAGAGATGGTGAATTTAGAGATGATATTGTAAATAGAATACAAGCTTTTCAGGGAACACTTACAGCTGAAGAAGTTAAGAAGATTTTACAAAATGCATATGGACAGGATTGGATTAACTTAGTTAAATCAGAATTTCAAGTTCCTGATATTGATGATTTTTTAAGAAGAGTTGTTGAAAAATCAAAAGAAGCAATTAATTATTTCATGTCAAATAGAGAATGGAAAATTAATAATAAAAATTATGGTAAACCATTAAGAAGTTCATCAAATGCTAGTTTAGATATAATGAAACTATATAAAGTATCTAACCAAATAGTTTGTGATGTAATTGAAAGTCTTTTACCAAAACGTAACATTATAGATAAAACAATAACATCTCCTGAATTATTAGAATCAAGAGATAAAGTACAAAAGATACTTCAAAAATTTACATCCACTAAAACATTGGATACAAAGGCAAGTTCTATAGCTAGGATAATAAAACCCAGACCTCCAAAGAAAGGAGCATACACAATAAAATCACCACCTCCACCAAAACCAAAACCACCTGTAGTAATAAAACCTGCACCAAAGGTATATTATTTTTATCAATGTACCGCTAATGGTACTGGGAGAGCAGGAAGTTTCCCTTTTAAATCTATAGTTGCAAGGTCTGCATTTTTCTCATATGAAAATATGCAAGGAGCTACTATTAAGTTTAATTTAAATGGAGGAGATTCATCAAGAATATGCGCATTAGAAGGCTCGGTAAAGGTTTCTGGAATTGGACAGATAGTTAAAAAAGAATTATGTAAGGTTAAAAACTTTAAACCTATTATAATTAAAGCTAAACCAAAACCTCTACCACCACCACCTCCTAAACCAAAACCAATAGAGATAAAGATACCACCTATTATAAGGCCTTTTCCAATTGATGATATTATAATACCACCAATTAAATTTCCACAAATGCCTCAAATTAAGTGGCCTTTAACACCAATTATTGGAGTTGGGGGAGATGTACCACCACCACGTCCAAGACCGATTCCACCAATAATAAAACCACCTAAAAGGGGAATTGATAAATCAAGAGCTAATCCACCAACAATATTAACTGCTCCTGATATAAGTCAAGGAGAGCCAAATGCTTTCTTTGATGAAGGAAGAGGTGGATTCCAATCCGGCGGCGGAGGAGGTGGAATGGGAACATTCGGAGGATATATGAAATCAGGTTTCGGAAGCGGATTTAATCCATTTGGAAGTAGTTATAGAGGATAGATATGGCGTATAATTTTAGAAATAGAAGTAGAATAGGATTTGGGAACAGAAATCGCCACGCAAAAGCTTTAACTGGGACAAGGAGACCAAGAGGTAGAGGTCAACAACTTAACCTAACAGGAAATGCTGCAGCTCAATTAGCTGCATTAAAAACGATGCCACCTGCACCTACTCCACCAAAAGTAGTTAGAGTTCCTGTTGATGCAATACCATCTTCAAATACAGCTAATAGAATAATTATACCACCTCCATTACCAATACCACCTCCACCGAGACCAAACCCAGCGCCAAGAATATCACCTCCACCTATGGGGGGAGGACCTATAATTGATGTAGATAGCTATCTTCAATCAATGAGAGATAAAGGTGCTGCTATGGCGAGGGATATTATAATTAAACCACCTACACCTGTAGTTCCTATATCGACTAGACCAACTAAACCAATTGTTATTGGTAGACCAATGACTTTCGGTGGTAGTGCCGGACCAAGAGGATTACCTACAGATAGAGGATTTGATGATGGAGTTGAATCAAACTATGGAATGCCTATTATAAGTGGACAAGGCCCAAGTGGTAGAGCGCTTGTAGCTGCAGGAGAAGGAATGACCCCAGTGGTAACAACAACTGGTGGTGATAGAATCAGTACATCTCAGTTTGAAACTGTAAACATTGATAGACCAGAACCTAGACCACGTGTAGTACCAAAACCACCGAGATTAGATGAAAGACCAGACCCTATTAGAACGTTTCCAAGACCTGACCCGGTACCAATATTACCTAAACCACCGATATTAACTAAGCCGGTTATACCAAATAATGATTTTGCTCTTATTGTTCAATCATCTCCAGTTGGTGCGGATGTTTACATTGATGGTAAAAAAGCAGGAACTACAAATACTGCTATTAAACTTCCTAAAAAATCAGTTTTAGGTGTAACTAAAAAAATAACCGCTCAATTAACGGGATATACAAATAGATTAGGAAAAGATGCGTGTTATTATACTGTTACTGGGGTTACTAAATCTATACAAGTAAAAGAAAACTATGATGATTATGAAATAGTATCAGGCCCACCTGATGATTTTATTGATATAGGACCAACCTCCTTTATACAAGGTGGATTCAATCCTTATAACGAAGGAAGATTTGATGGTAGAGATAGATTTGGTGGTGGACCAGCATTACAACCAATTGGTAATCTGATGGACCAATCCAATGCATCTTTAATTAGAATGAGAATGGGTGGGGATGCTGATACAGTAGGAATAAATAGAAATGTAGGTAGAGGAGGAAATCGTTTTGTAGGAAGAACAGGCCCTTCTACTACTAGAAGAAAAGTAACAAAAACAAGAACAAGAACTGAATTTAAATATGAAATTGAAGTTAGGAAATATGTAAATGGTAAAGAAGTTCCAACTTCTTTAAATGCTTCCGACCAAAGGACTTTACTTTTTGATTTTAAAAAGATAATAATTGATATCAAAGATGATGATATTAAAGATGATTATCCAAAAGATGACCCTAAACCATTAGCAACTCCTGAAGTATTGATTGTTTCTAAGGGTGGAAGAATGGATACATTTAATGTAAAGATAGGTAAATCAACATCTAAAGTTTTCAACTCAGGTGGAGTGTACAAATCTGATAATTCTTTTGAATTAACAATTACACAAACTAATGGGTATGATATAAAAGGGTTTGGTGTTCTTAAAGGAAAAATAGATGACCAGCCAGATGAAGGCGAAATGGATAAGTTAGACTTAAATGAACTAACTTTAAATGTTGGTAATTCAATGACTTTGTACATAGATTGGCAACAACAAATATCAGTTGTTAAACCAACATTAACTTTAAACAATACAAGCTATACAGTTAATATAGCAGATGCTATATCAGGTGGTGGTATAATGATAGGATACGCTTCTTTAAATGCAGACCAGGTAAAATTACAATTTAGAAAAATAACTAATTTTAATTCAGATGCAGCAGGAACGTTTACATTAAATAATAATGCGTTTTCTGAAGGTGTGGGTCAATATATTGGTTATTTAATACCAAGTAATAAAAACTATGGTGATGGTGAAAAGGTAAGATTTAGTGTAAATGTTATTTCGGAATCATATATCGAAGGACCTGATATTATTAATATAACCTATCCATCTGTAGTTAAGGGTGCTGATTTTAGAGGATTAAATGTAGATTTTTCAATTGGATATGAATCTGTAAATACAAATTATGTAAATATATCTGTAGGTTCACCTGATATATTTTATGGTAAATTTGGAAAAGCACAAGCAGTTGATTTCAATATAGCGAGAATATTAAAGTTAGCTGGAGATAAAATAAATTCTGAAGATGAAGATAATATAAGATTTAGTATATTCCTTTGTCCATATAATACAGCAACAGATAAAGTAATAAAAGGTAAAACCGAAGAACTAACAATTAGATTTGATAAAGGAAACTTAACTTTATCAAGAGCTGATGTTATATCAAGACTATGTGGGGCTTTTCAATTTGATTTTAGTACATTTGATGATGAAACTTCTAAATATTTAACTCATTTAGCACACTTTGGTGATGGTGATAATAAGCTAATTACAACTTGGGAAACAGATGATGTTAGTTTTGTTGACTATGAACCACATCCAATAACTGGTAAAGCAACAAATAAAAGAATTGGTGGATATGATTCTTTAATTTTAAAATTATATGAACCATTAGATAAATCAATTCAACCAAACAGTACACTTTGGTTATCTAAAATAATAACTCCTTCTACTATTGAAGAAGTTTCTATAATAGATGATGAAGAAGAATATTGTGTACCATTAAAAGGACCTAACTTTGGTGTTAACCTATGTGGTTCACCAACTGATATGGGATATACACTAATAGATGAATTAGTAGATAGTGGTTCTCAATCATCAGCAAAACTTATAAATACTTTTGTATCTAAAAGTGGTATAGATACAGATAAATTAGAAATAGAATATGTATCTTCTTCTTATGATTATGTAGAAACAGATAAGGGATGGGATGCAGATGGTACAATAACAGAAACTTATGCATTTGATAACTTTTCACACTTTGGTTCAGCTGAAGAAAGAAGTAGAAACTTCCATTATAAAGTTTCACTGTTAGAAATATATAGTTCAAGTTTAGATAACTTAAACAATGCAGTAGGTTCAGCTACATCTTCGTTAAGCGTACTTAGAGAAAAAGAATCTATAGTTAAGAAACAAAATGATATTAAAGTAAACTTTGATGGTTTTGAAAAGTTCTTATATGAATCAACCTCATCATTAGCATATCCAAAGAAAGCTGATGGTGTTACATTAGAATCAACTGGAAGTACTAATTCTGTAGCTTGGTTTGATGCAATAATTGTATCTTCATCTGAACATGATTCTGTAAATGAAAATTATTTAGTAAATAATATACCTGAATTTATTGCGATAGATTCTGAAAATGATGATTACACATTATTTTTACAAATGATAGGACATCACTTTGATATTATATGGAGTTATATCAAAGGGTTAGAGACATTAAAAACTGTTGAAGAAAAACAAAGGATGGGTATTACTGATGATATGTTAAAACATATCCTTAAAAATTACAGTTGGATACCTCACTCATCTAAAAACTCATCACAACTATGGGAATATGCATTAGGATATAGAGATTCTAATCAAACTTCTAAGTTAATTAAAAGTGGTAAAGAATACGAAAATACTATTTGGAGAAGAATCCTTAATAACTTACCATATTTATTAAAACACAAAGGTACTCGTAGAGGTATAAGTGCACTATTAACTACATATGGTATTCCATCATCACTTCTAACTATTATGGAATTTGGTGGACCAAGAAATACGGAATCACAATCTTCAACATTTACATTTGATGATAGAACAGCAGCTGTAAAATTCCAAGCTGATTATGATTCTAAAATAAATGTAGATTGGAATGTGACAAACGCAGTATCTTCATCACATGCATTAGAATTTAGAATTAAAACTAATGATAGAAATAACCAAACAATTATTAGTAATGAACCACATTGGAACATTGGATTAGAACACAAAGTTAGTACATTGGGTAGATTATTTTATTCTTCATCAGAAGGATATGTTTATACCCACTCTGGTTCATTATTCAATAATGAATATACACAAGTTGTTACAAATATAAATTACCATACAGCTTCTCAAGGACCAGCATCTGCATCCATTGATATACATGCTATGCAAGATTTCCAAGGAAGAATACGAATGGAAGTTACTGGTAGTACTACAGGTTCATTTAATAATGTAGATACATTCTTTAGTGGTTCACAAATATCTTTAGGTGATGGATTTACAGGTTCAATGGATGAATTTAGAATTTGGAGTTCAGCATTATCGGAATCTATTATTAGAGACCATACTTTTATGCCTGATAAAACAAATGGTAATCATATATCATCATCTACCGAAGATTTAGAATTTAGATTAGATTTCGAAAAACCTGAAAACTTAAATGTATCTACATCAATAACGAATGTAGCAGTTAAGAGAGATTATGATGTTGCATATGCAACTGCATCTAATTTCCAAAATCAAACAAACTATCCTTATAGTTTTGAAATATATGAAAGACAGGTAACCGCTAAAGTACCATCAGTAGGATTTGCTCCAGCAGATAAATTTAGATTTGAATCTCAAACCTTAGATATGGATTTGAGTTTTAGACAAAGAAGTACTAAAAAATCATTTGATAAAGCACCAATTGATTCTAATAAATTAGGAATATTCTTATCACCAACAAAAGAATTAAATATGGATATAATAAAATCATTACCTGATTTTGTTATTGATGATTATATAGGAGACCCAAAAGATTTATACAAAGACCATTACCCAGATTTAAATACATTGAGAGATTATGTATTCGGTAGATATGAGTTAAACATATACGAATATATTAATTTAATTAAATATATAGATAAATCTATGTTTGAAACACTACATCAATTATTACCTGCTAGGGTAAAATTAATTGATGGGTTATTGATAGAACCACACTTCTTAGAAAGAAATAAAGTAGAAAATAAAGAAGTAGAGGCAACTATACATCATCATTCATCATCTATTGTTGATATACCACCTGATGTTTCAACTGAGTTTATACCAAAAGAAGCATTTTTACATTTATCTGAATCAGTTTCACCTGTAGTATCTGTAGAAGGATTAGATGGTACGATAACTGATACAAAATTAGAAACGCTAGTAGCTAGTGTACAAGATATTAATGGTTCAATTACTTTATCTGCAGATGATGATGTTTCGGGAGTTATAACAAGAAACTCTGGTTCTGATATGGGAGGATTCTCAATAGAAATAGATGCACAATTGACAGGTTCTGTTAAATCAGAAATTGATGCATTCGATTTTGATTCTGTTATTGGACTATCAAAAGATTCATTATCAGTAGCTGGGTTTGGAATAGGGCCTGGTACAAATGGATTTGCACATAGAACTAGAATAGATGTAGATAATAATTTTGTAAAAGAAAAAGTTAAAGTATTTATAGTTAAGAAAAACAAAACATTTAAAGAAAAGATAAATGTTAATTCTAATGATTCAAGTTTAGGTAAAAAAATTGTTGAATCAACAAGAGAATTTACATTAGTAACAATACAATCCCCATCGGGTTCAGCGCCAAGTGTAGGTGATAAAGACCCAGATGGAACGGTAGTACAAGTAACACCACTACGTGGTTACCTACCAACGCATCATAGAAATGTGGGAGATAAAACAACTGGGATGGAAAATTCTTTCTTCAAAGGTAGTAAGCAAACAAAAGCTACAACTTTAGATGGAACACCTCCCGTAGAGACATTTACTACTAATCCTAACACTCTAAAAGTATCAGATAGTGGTAGAGGAAGTGGTGAACCAATATTAGAAGTTGAATAATTAATCGAAAATTAAAAATAGTTATATTTATATACTGAAAGTAATAATATACAAGGGAATAAACAATTATGGCATATTTAGACAACACAGAAATCACAGTCGATGCAATTCTTACCAAAAAGGGTAGAGAAAAGCTCGCAACAGGTGAAGGTCTTAACATTACGAGATTTGCTTTAGGAGATGATGAAATAGATTATGGTTTATATGAACCAGCTCATCCCAAAGGTTCTGCATATTACGATGCAGCTATTAAAGCAATCCCAATTTTAGAGGCATCACCAGACGAAACACAAGTATTAAGATATAAATTAGTAACATTACCAAAAGGTACTACTAAGATTCCAAAAGTAGAATTTGGTGTACCATCTATATCTGTTAACCAAAAAAGTGGTGAAGTAGCATTAGTACCTACAACATCTCCTGCTGGAAATCAACAGGCTGGATATACAATAGTATTAGCAAATAAAAACGCTGGTACAATTGTAGGAAGTGGATTAGCAGTATCAGCTGGTTCAGTACCAGTATTCTTAGGTGATGAAGTTACTACAACAGCAGCAGTTGAAAGTGGATTAAAATTTGAGTTTATTCCTAATCCAAATATAACTGAAAATATTAAAACAACAATAACGGTATATGGTAACGAAACGGGTGGTTCACAAACTATTCCTGTAAAAGTATCATATATAGTATAAGAGGATAAAATAAAATGGCAGAAATAACAGGACAACAAGGAGCATCGCTAACTAATGAGTTGGCTCAATACCTTCAAAATGCAGATGGATTAGTATCCTCTGAAGAATTAGCTGGTATTATTAATGAATACCTCTCCGGCGGTGACCAACTTGAAGCGAGTGGGGTTAGTGCAGCTACGGGTATTTATAAAAGATTTAATCAATTTGATTTAATTACTGGAAAGGTTGAAGTAGTAACAACAGGATTGTGGACAGGTGATACAGGTTCACTTACTACATTCTATACTTCATCTCAAAGTGATTCAGCATCGGGTGATTATTATTATAATGTATTTAACGATACAGCAGGAGCAAATTTACAATTTGCAGTAGCATACGGTCATATTAGTGGTAGTGGTTCTGTCTCCCTTGCTACAAATGATAATGCTAAAAATCCTTCAAAAGCTACTTACTCACAATATCGTTCAGCACTATTAGACCAAGGTGATTCCCATTTTACTTTCGCATCATCATCAGGTTTAGGACACAATACTGAAGATATATTTGTTGTTAACATAGCAAGAGCCAGATACAAAGAACAAATGGATGCTGGTAACTGGTCACTTAAATTAAGTGGTTCTAGAGGTACACATACATTTATTGATGATAGTGGTAAGAAATTCTCAGATACAGTTGGTAAATCAGGTAGAGTGTTTAATGTAGTAAGTGGTTCATTGAACTTAGGTTCAGCAAATGAAGCATCTATTGAAAGAACATATACTTCTGGAGCAGCTGAAGGACAAGGATTTGGATTATTCTATCCTGACCAAGGAATGATTATACTTAACCCTGGCGCATTAGAATCTACAATTGGAACTTCGTTAGATACAGGTTCGGTTGGTGGATACTCAATGACTGGTTCAAAAGCAGTTGGTGTGGATGCTGATAAGAAAGCACATCATTGGTTGTATGAATCAATGGTAAAGGGTGCAGATTTTGAAGCAAGGAGAACTGAAAATGTATCTACATCACATTACTTTGTTAGAGCAACAAACAGAGAATATAACTTCTCTAATAACCCAACATTCGTAAGTGGTTCAGATAATTCATTTTCAATCGCTTCGTTTAGGAGAGACCCTAAAACGTTTATTACAACAATAGGTCTTTACAATAACGCAAGTGAGATGTTAGCAGTAGCTAAAACATCTCAACCGATTGCAAAATCATTTGATAAAGAAGTGTTAGTAAAAGTTAAATTAGATTTTTAAACCGTAGGCACACATTTCAAACAAAGT
>MDSV01048444.1_pt1 | contig 21209 bp, 6 predicted proteins | sample 810851 | NCBI WGS metagenome assembly MDSV01 (sample SAMN05326640, study PRJNA326480) | marine metagenome | isolation source: seawater | place: Atlantic Ocean: North East | collected 2012 | reverse complement strand
GAATTATTTGATCTGAGGATGCAAACTCTTCTCTTATTACAGCATCTTCTTCCTGATAGGCTATCTCTACATTACTAATAGTATTCACATTACTATTAACACTTACTCTCACAGCTTCATCTACAGCCTCTCTATCTAACTTATTTTGCTCAATATCAGCTTGTATTAGCATATCAGCTGATCCAAACTCACCTTGTATAACTTCATCTGCTAGTTGATATGCTATCTCTATACTGCTCATTAATTCTAAATTATTATTTATGCTTACTCTTAATGCATCATCGACGGTATCCCTATCTAACTTTTTTTGAATAACATCAGCTTGTATTGCTGTATCTGCCATTTCAAATGCTTCTCGTATCGCTATATCTTCTTCCTTATAAGCTATCTCTAAATCATTAATGGAACCTATATTAAGATTAATACTTGCTTGCAAAGCTGTATCTACTAAACCAAAATCTGTTCTAATGGATGCATTTAACACATCATCGGCTTGGCTATATGCTAAATTTATATTTGTTATATTAGTTTCTAACACATCATCTCTTGCCTCTAAATCGTCGCTTAAACTTGCTATCGGACCTATTTTGATATACCCAAAACTAGCGATATCATCATCATTTAATTGTGTATCGATACTCGATAAATTTACCGAATCCACAGCTATACTACTTTCTAATTCTAGATATAATTCATTGTTGGAAATACTTAATTCAAGAATTTTTTGATCATCGGTTCCAATTCCCGTCCCCAACACACCAAAATCAATAGATCCAGCATCCGATAGAGTTAATATATTACCGACAAATGATAGCTGTTGCCTGTAATGACTTAAATCTACTGGAGTTGCCTGCTCTGTTGATAATATGAGACTATCCTCACTACTTAACTCTATGTCTAAAGCATCGATTTTTGTATTTATAGCTATATCAACTAACTCGCTTGCTTCTTTATTTGCAGTAATGATAGATTCTTGAGTCTCTAACTCACTAGCATTATTAGCTATAGCCGTGCTATTAGTACTAATATTAGTAACATTATCATCTATTCTACTAATATTAGTACCTATTATCGTTGAATTCGACAGCCTGTCAGAATCATTATTTATAATGTTGGCTATATTATTATTAATAAGAGCTTCATTTGCACTAATATTTTCGGCATTTATTTCGACATTACTGATATTAGTAGCTATTGCTAACGTATTAGTATCAATTGCTCCACTATTATTACTTATATCATCTTTATTGCTACCTATCTCAATCGTATTTATTCCAATTGCTACGTTATTTAAGTCTACTTCTTCATTATTTATATTGATTACATCTGCATTTACACCGATTGCTTCTACATTGCTAGCTATTAGATTTACATTACTATCAAGCTGATCATCTCTTACAACAATATTAGCTGAATTAACGCCTATATTAGTTATATTATTTGTAATATTTGTTGCTAGTACTAAATCTACATCTTCTAAATCTTCTCTTAATGTTATGACAGGCACCATTTTTATATACCCAAAATCACCTATTTCTAAATCTGTTAATTGAGTATCTATACTCTCTAAATTAACTGTTGTAATGTTTCCAGCATCCTCTATCTCAACCTGCAAAATATTTTCCGATAAATTTAAATCAAGTAGAGCTTGGTCATCTGTACCTATATCACCTCCAACTAAACCAAAATCGACTTCGCCTCCATTATATGACAATCTCAAGACGTTATTATCAAAACTTAATATTTGCTTATACTTACTTAAATCTACACTTGTATCATCTGCTGTTAAGCTTAAAACGTGTTCTTCTATACTTAAATCAAATGAATCGCCCCAGACACCCTCACCTTCCCCGTCTGATGTCCATACCTGTCCAGCTAAACCTTCTTCATTAATAAAATAACTCCCATATTCAACATATTCCTTTTCTAGAATTCCATCATCAGATAATTTATCTAAATAACTACTATAGGGTTGTATATCTACACCTATATTCCCAGTTGAAGCATCTCCTAGATATAGCTTTAAATCTACCTTTGAATCAGCTTCTTCATCTCTTGTTAAATTTAATATACCGTCATTCATACTTAATATCTGTCTATCTGTATTATCTTGCAAGTCACTTAAATTTATCGTGGGAGGATTTGATCCTTCTAAAGTTATGATATTGGTATCAGAATTATAACCAATATTTTGATCATCTGTACCTAGTAAACTTGCTGCACTCAAATTTATAGCTCCTCCATTTTCTAACATAATAATAGCGTCAGCTTCATTAAAGCTTAATTGTTGTGAATCGGTATTATCTTTATAGATACTTAAATCAATATTTGAACTTACTCCTTCTATGCTTAACTTATCATCTTCTAAATGCAACCTAATATTATCTGGGCTTGTTTCTAATATATTTATACTTGCTTGTAATTCTGTTATAAGATCTTTCCATTCGTCTTCAGTTATAAAATATGTATTTAAATCTATTTCTGAGTCTTCTCCATCTAACTTTGTTACAATTAAATGATTATTTGATATGCTTAATTCCTGACTATCCGTATTATCTAATAGATTACTTATATCTATTTCATCCCAGTCTCCTACCGCAATTTTATACTCATCACTCATATAAGTTAGCACCATTGTCTCTTTCGTTATAAAACCTAAACTAGATGTGGGCTGTGCCTCATAAGCTCCTTTTAAGTCATTCCATAAAAATATCGGCTTTTCTTTTCCTGGTTCACCTATAAACAAATTTATGGTTCCTCTTAATGGATCATCTACTACACTAGCCATCTTATCTACCAATCTAAATTTTGTTCCTAATTCATTAGCTTGTAAATACTGACCAGCATGTCCTTTTATATTTGGAATAACACCCTCTAATCCCATCTCACTTAATTGTAATACCTCAAATAAATTTTCCGTACTTATCATCTCATACTTATTACCTGAAACTATCAACACATGATTCTCATGATCTTCTTCGATATTAAAAAATTCATTTATTTCATTTTTGTTTTTCACACCCATTACCTCTAATAAATTTTCAGTTGTTATATAGTCAAATTTTTCTTCTACTTCATTAACTATTACTACGCTATTCTTACTGTGTGAAATATCAGGAAATAAATTTCCAGTTGGTGTTTCATAGGCTAAATTTGAATATAATGTATTTGAGTCGACATTCATGGTTATGATACTAGATGATATCAAACCCTGATCTTCTTTTACTGTTATTTTGATCCAATTTATATCGGACATAAAGATACTTGGATTTAATTCGTTAGACTCATCAACTCCAAGTTCTATTTGGATAAACCCTTCTTTTATAATATAGTTTTCGAATGTTTCTTTGAATACAACATTATCTTTATTATCTGATAATATTTCTACTTTTAACCAATCAGTGTGAATATCACCACCACTTATCTGAGTCTGATTATACATACTTTGAATAGTTAACGTTTGAGTATTAGCATAGATCGAAGAACTTATACTCATTACTATACTTAGTAAAATTCCAACTATTAACCATTTTTTTGCCATCTTTTTCAAGCTCATCTTTCTGCCCTCTTTGACTCTATGGCATGGATACGTTTTGTTAAGTAAGCTAATTTTTCTTTTAAAGCCTTATTTTTTTCTTTTAATTCTTTTAATTCGTTTGCTTTTAATGATTCTCTTGATTTAACAATCGTATTTAAACTTACTAGATCCTCTTCTATCTCTTTATTTAACTCTTTCACACCCTCGATTAACAGTGGAGCAATCCGGCTATAGTTTACCGTTAGATAATCTTTATTATCTTTTGGTATTGATACAACTTCTGGTAAATACGGTTGTAATTCTTGTGCAATAACACCTAGTTCGCCACCCTTCTTATATTTAGTGCTTTTTCTATCATATCTTACACCACGAATATTTTGTATTTTATATAAAGCATCTTTAATTGTTGTAATATTGTCTTTTACCCGTTTATCACTAAGAGTTTTCCATCCATTTTGTTGTAACTGACCTACAATATGCGTTTTATCTGGATAATTACTATTAAAAACAGTCCAAATGGCATAGCTACCAGAAGGTTGACCCCACCAAGCCCATAAATCAAACTCAACCCAATTATCATTACTAATACTTCCAAAATCAAACGCATTAAAGCAAGTTCCAAAAAAATGGATTTTTGTTTTACTGACAGAAAAATTTTGCGGATTACTAACACTAGGACTTATATTTTTACAAGCATTTGATGCCTTCCCAGTTAAAGTTATCCCATGATTACCTGTATATTCCACAAAGCCAAATTTTGACCAACCTCCATTGCCATTATAATAATAGTCACTTCCATGTCCACTACAATGAATACAGCCGCTCCCTTCTCCGCTTTCAAGGTGATTATATAAAGCAAAATTATGATTAAAATCTACTTGAAATGAACTATGATCGTGCTGATCTTTTCTTACATAGATATGATCATGAGTAACTTTTGGTGCAAAATTATGCCCATGAGGTGTTACAAACTCATTATGATTATGATCTGGTGAAGGCATGTTATACCAACTTCCATTACCTATAAGATAATAATGTTTTGAACTGCTAGCATCTCCAGGTGGTGGTGGGACAAGTCTACCTCCACTTTCCCCTCCAGGCACTTGACCGGAAAATCGTGCTGGTGCTCCTGTTACATCACTCCAATTCACATCACTTATTTTTTCATTTGTTATATCATTATTTTTAATTTTACTGGTGGTTATAGCACCATTCCGGATCTTATGTGTTGTTATCGCTCCATTTGCTATTTTATCTGTTGTTATATGTCCATTAAGAATTTTTATGCTTGTTACCGCACCATTGTTAATTTTTTCTGTTGTTACATGATTATTCACAATATTGCCTGTTTGGGCACGTTTAATATATCCCAAACTCGCGATCCTACTATCTTGTATGGGATCACTCCATGTTCCATCTCCTTGTAGAAAAAAATCTCCATTGGCATCTGTTGCATTATTAAGCTTTGGCACCAGCGCTGGGATTCCTTCTCCGCCTGCAGAAAACCCTGTAAAAATACTTGGCTCACCGTTAATTTTACTCCAATTTACAGCACTTATTTTTTCATTGGTTATTGCGTTAGGTGCAATCTTATCTGTTGTTATGGCACCATCTTCAAACTTATCTGTTGTTATCGCTCCATTTGCTATTTTATCTGTTGTTATATTTCCATCTTTAATTTTATCTACTGTTACAGCTTGATCTGCTATCTTGCTTGTTATTACTGCATTATCATTAATATTGCCTGTTTGGGCACGTTTAATATACCCAAATTCACTAATCTTGCTATCCTGAACAGGATCACTCCAGGTCCCATTTCCTTGCAGAAACAAATCACCATCATCATCTGTTTCATTGTTGAGCTTTGGTACTAATGTTGGAGACCCTTCTCCGCCTGGAGGCATCCCTACAAACGTACTTGGCGTACCGGTAATTTTACTCCAATTTACAGTGCTTATTTTTTCATTGCTTATTGCTCCATTTTGTATTTTGGAAGTTGTAATAACTCCAACACCTATTTTTTCAGCTGTTATAGCATTATCTGTAATTTTCTCTGTTGTTATTGCATTATCTACAATTTTTTCTGTTATTATTGCATTATCAGCAATTTTTTCTGTTGTTACAGCACTTGTCGCAATAGTTTCTGTTTTAGCAATTTTTATATAATTTAATGAAGTTATCTCTTCATCTTTTATTGGATTATCCCAATTTGCATTTGCTCTAAAATATTTATCCTGATCTCCTACTGATGCAGTAGGAATCATCCCAGATGTAGCTTCACCTCCAACAAACCCAAAATAAACACCAGGATCTGTATCTCTATCATTGTTATCCAAAAACCCAGATGGAATATTTACAATTTCATCCCATGAAACACCGGCAATTTCTGTTAAATATCCGTTATCAGCCAACATTTCATCTACGGTCGCCTCGTCTAAGGTTGTATCTATTGAACTTAAATCAAATGATCCTCCATTTGATAACGTTATTATATTTGTAAATTCATTAAAGGATAACTCTTGATCAAATATCCCTATATTTACAGGCGTTGAGTCCTCACTTGTTAATGACAGCTGCGCACCATCTAACTCAATATCTAAATTATTTATTTTAGCATCTATCTCACTATCAGCTTCCTCAAACTCTTGTTGCAATTGCCAATCATTATCTTGATAACTACTTTCTATACTTTCTATACTTGTTACGTTACTATTGATACTTACCTGCAATGCTTCATCTGCGTCGTTACTTTCCTCTTCTTTTTGATCTATATATCCTTGTAACACTATATCTGCCTCTAAAAATTCGGCCCTTATGTTACTATCTTCTAATTGATAACCGGCTTCTAGTTCACTAATTAAAGCTATATTCATATTGATACTTGCTATCAAGCTGCTATCTGCTGCATCTGTGTTTATCTCATTTTGATTTACATTTCCTTGCAACACGGTATCTGCCGCCAAAAACTCCGCTCTTATTGAAACATCCTCTTCTTGATAATCTGTTTCTAAATTACTAATCTCGTCTCTATTTATATTTATACTACTTATTAGCTCTCCATCTACTAGATCCGTCACGATCTCATTTTGATTTATATCACCTTGTAGAATAGTATCTTCATTTAAAAACTCTGCTCTTATAGCAATATCGTCTTCTTTATATGCGGTATCTAACTCACTTATTGCACTAGTATTTATGTTTATACTAGCCAACAACAGCTCATCCGCTAGTCCAAAATCTTCTCTAATGATACTACTTAAGTTCTCATCAGCTGTCATATAGTCTGAAATTACAGTATCTATTCTAGCTTGTAATACTACATCTTCTGCCTCTAAGTCTTCTTTTAATAGCGTTACTGAATCTATTTTTATATATCCTAAATTACTAATATCTAGATCTGTTAATTGTGTATCAATACTCGAAATGTCTATACTTTTTACACTACCACCATCTTCAATTCCCACAGATAAAGTAGTTCCTGATAAATTAAATTGAGTTATATTCTGATCATCTGTTCCAATATCATTACTAAATTCAAAACTAGCCGTTCCTGCATCTGATATCGTCAATATATTATTATTAAAGCTTATACTTTGCTTATATGGACTTAAATCAACTACGGTCTCATCCCCCGTCAATCGTAACTCATCTTCAACTAAACTTATATCTAGATTGTTAATCCTTGCATTTAGTGCTAAATCTTCCGTATCACTAGCTGCTTTATTGCTATTAATAGCGTTATTATTATCTTCAATTCCTGTATCAACATTACCTATATTAACGACATTAATACTAATATCTTCTATATTTTTTTCTATCTCACTATTATTACTCGCTATATTGCTATTATTCAACTGTATGGCTGATATATTGCTTGCAATATCACTATTATTATTTGTTATATTGACATTATTTATAGCAATTGAGCTTTCATTTAATTCAATCTCAATTCTATTTCCATCTATATTTTGCTCATTTAATGTTATACCAGCTTCATTTACAGCTATATTATTACTATTTTCTATTATCTCTATCTCATTTTCATTCATGATTCCTTCATTTATATCAATATTATTACTATTATCTGCTATGTCGCTACTATTTACGTTAATATTAAAAGTGTTAATTGCAATATCATTGGTATTAGTATCTATTGCATTATGTATCGTATTAATACTATCTTCATGTGTTGCTATGGCATTTTTATTACTTAAAACACGCCCTTCTAAAATAATGTCATAATCTTGAAAATCATTTCTTACGGGTGTTAATGAATCCATTTTAATATAGCCAAAATTTGCTATTTCTGAATCGGTTAACTGTGTATCGATACTTGCTAAATTAACGCTAACACCCCCTCCTCCATCCTCTAGGTCTATCCGAAATTCACTTTCTACAACACTTAACTCAATGATTTCTTGATCATCTGTCCCAATTCTTGATCCTAAATATCCATAATCAACAGCTCCTCCTTCATAGGATAAATATAAAACATTATCAACAAAACTTATCTCTTGCTTATACTTGCTTAAATCTACAGTTGTACTATCTCCAACTAAACTCAGCATATCATTTGTCAAACTTAAGTTATGAGACGGTGCCCAAAACCCTGATCCATCTCCATCAGATGTCCATATCTGACCTTGTAAACCTGCTTCATTAATAAAATATTCTCCATATTCTACATACGGCACTTCCAAAATCCCATCATCAGCCAACCTGTCTAAATATGTATTATAAGGTTGTACATCTACCCCTATATTTCCTGTTGAACTTGTTCCTAAATAGGCTTTTAAATCTACTGTAGAATCAGATAAGCCCTCTCTTGTTATACTTAATAGGCCATCTACCATAGTTAATTCTTGGAAATCCGTATTATCTTGCAAATCACTTAAATTAACTATTGGTGCATTTGAATTTTCTAAAATTAAAATATTTGTTAGCTCATTATAAGAGAGTGACTGTTCATCCGTTCCTACCTTATCTCCAGGCAGTGTCAGATCTACAAGCCCCCCATTTGTTAGTCTTAATATCCCATTTGATACATCATACATTAATTGCTGTTCATCTACGTTATCTAGGTACTGAGTAAAATCTATACCCACTTCCCCACCTGTAATCGTTAAAATATGATTACTATTCATAGCTAAATCTATACCTACTAAACCTAACTCCACTACATTCATTGATGAATCAAGATCTAAAAGCATCTCATTTAACTCTACGTCATTTATTAATATTTCATCTAAATCGATTACAGTGTTACTTTCAGATAAACTTAGTATACCTTCATTTAACTCTAAGCTCTGTTTATCTGTATTGTCTAGCAAATTATTTATCGTAATAGAACCCCAATTTTCTATTAATATTTCATAGTTTTCTGTATCATAACTGATCTGTACATCTAACTCTTCTATAAAACCTAAGGTATCTATCGTACTACCTTCAAATTTTTCATTGCTTGGATTCCATAATAAAATTTCTTGATCGTTATTAAAACTTTGAGTAAAAATATTTAAGGTTGCAATTATCTGCTCATCTAATATCGAATCTAACTCATTTATCAGTTCAAAAGCTGTGCCTTCTTCATTTACTTTTAAATACTTATATGTACCATCAGCCATACTCGGAACTTTTGATTTTAAAGCAATTGGCCCAATATTTAATTTTTCGATTAATGTAGCTGTTGATATTTTTTCGTAATCTTTGTTTTTGATTATCAATGTATTCATATTATGCATAGGATCTATAGTTAATATATCCTCTAGCTTATCTTTATTTTTTATAGGTAATAACTCCATTAAATTTTTTGTTGTAATATAGGTAAAGGCCTCTCCATACTGATCCGTCATTACTATATGCTCTTTACTATTTGATAAATCAGGAAATAAATTTCCAGTTGGTGATTCTAGTGCAAGATTTGAAAATAAACTTATAACATCTGTATTCATTGTAACGATTGTAGCGGGAGGAATTGTTTCGTAATCATCTATTGTTATTCTGATCCAATTTCTTTCTTCGTTAAATATATATGGATTTATTCTATTATCATTATTTGAACCTAAATTAAGGTCTACTACCCCATCTGTTATCACGTAATCATAAAATGTTTCCTGAAAAGCTATATAATTTTTATTTCCTTTTAGGATCTCTACTTTTAACCATTTAACCTTTAAATCACTACCATCTATTGAATAATAATCTGTTTGCACTTGTACATTTAAAGGCTGGGATCCAGCATATATCACCCCCGTTACACTTATCAACATACTAAGCATTAAACCTATCACGAATTCTTGTTTTAAAAGTTTTCTTAAGCTCATTTTTCCTGCCCTTTTAACTCTAGCTGATCAATCTGGTTTGTTAATATTTCGATTTGTTTATCAAGTTCTTTATTTTCATTTTTTAAATTCTTTATTTTTTTATTTATGCTATGTTCTTCTTCTTCCACTCTCTTTCTTAACTGAGTTATATGGCTATTTTTTTCTAACCTTAGCTCTTTTATGGCTTCAATCAGGACTACATTAATTCCTGCATAGGCCACCGATAAAAACCCGTCTGGATCTTTTAATACTACCTCTGGTATCTGTTTGATTACCTCTTGTGCAATTACTCCAATTTCTACTTGATCTAACTCTTCATTTCCAGATTCTTTTGCTTGGTATGTTACTCCTCGAATATTTTGTATTTTCTCTAAAGCACCTTTGATAGTTTTTATATTTTTCTTTAATCGTTGATCACTTGTACTAGACCAACCCGAATTATTTAGTTTTGTTATTAAACAATGATTTCCAGTATTAGCGTCAGTACAGCTACTATCCCTTATTTCTAGACAATATCCTGAACTACTACCGCTACAATTATACTGTGAAACGAAACCATATTTACCTTTATTTCCAAGGTGATCATTTTTAGGATTCCACTCACGCACACTCTCATCTTTATTAAACTCATCCCAGCTCCTACTACTTCCTATTCGAGAACCTTCCAATAGAGATGGATATTTAAGATCTCCCCATCTATCTGTACTACCCCCTGGAGGCATTGGCGTCCAACCTCCATCTGCATTATAAAAATGGTTTACACCATGGCTTGCACTAGCATGGTGATTGTTATTGGTTGATGCAAAATCATGGGGATGTATAGGTGCTAACCCATTATGACTATGTGAATCTTTTCTTTGTAACCCATCATGATTATGTGAAGAATGTTCAAAATTATGAGCTGGATGATCAGCTTTAAGCAGATAGTTATGCGGACCGATATCAGGCATAACCCACGTTCCATCACCCCTCAAAAATCTCCCATCATTGTGTTGCAGGCCCTCCACAGGAACTAAACTTTGTACTGCTGATCCACTTGTTAATTTGGTTGGCTTACCCGTTAACTTGCCCCACGATACAGTATGAATTTTGTTTTTATTTACTGCTTCAGGAGCAACTTTAGCTGTTATTACCTGGTTTGCTCCAATTTTTCCAGATGTTACAGCTCTATTATTATTTTCTGTTGAAGATCCTTTAATTTTTTCCCTTGTTACGGCTGAAGTATGAATATGCCCCACGTTTATATTATTATCTGCAATTTTTGCTGTTGTTACCGCTCCATTTACAAAAGCAGCTGTTGTTACCTCTTTTATGTAATTTAAATCTAACATTCTCTGAGGCTCAATAGGGTCTGACCATTCACCATTACCTTTTAAATATTTACTTACGTCAGCCGGATCATTTACAACAGGCACTAACGTTGGTTTATAAGAACCTCCATTTATCCAAGGACCTAATTCAATAGGTGGATCTGAAATTTTACCCCAGTTTATATCACTTACTTTATCATCTGTTACCGCACCTACGGCAATTTTATCTGTCTCTATCGCTTCGGATCCAATTTTTGCTGATGTTACGGCTCCACTTACTGTTGAAGATCCTACAATTTTCTCATTTGTTACGGCACTTGCACTAATATCAGCTGAAATAATTGTTTTATCCTCAATTTTTTCTGTTGTTATCGCTCCATCTACAAAATCAGCTGTTGTTACCTCTTTTATGTAATTTAAAGAGGATATTTTTATATCTTGAACAGGTTCTTCCCATTTGCCATCACCTTTTAAATATAAACTTTCTTCTAGCATATCATTTACAACAGGCACTAACGTTGGTTTATAGGGACCTCCATCTATCCAAGCACCTAATACAATAGGACTATCTTGGATTTTACTCCAATCTATACTCGCTACTTTATCATTCGTTATTGACTCTGTTATAATTTTTTCTTTTGTTATGGCTAAATCAGCTATACTTGCAGTTATTACCTCTCCGGCTGCAATTTTTTTTGTTGTCACCGCGTCATTTGCCACCTTTTCTTCTGTAACAGCTAAATCAGCTATTTTTGCTGTCTTAATGGCCTCATCTTCAATTGAGTTTGTTGTTGCCATTTTGATATATCCAAGTGATGCAATTTCATCATCTTTTAAAGGATTATCCCATGTCCCATCAGCTCTTAAATATTTTGCAAACGATTCAATATTAGCGTCATTCGTAATAGGGGGTGTTGTACCAGGACTTCCCTTGCCAGTATTTCCATCCCATCCTATAAAAACAGGCTCGCTTTTGTCATTATCTACTCCATCAGCTAACCCTTCTGGTATATCGGCTAATACATTCCAATCTACCCCTGCCAACGATGTTATATAGCCATTATTACTGGCCCATATATCAATGACATATTCACTTAACTGAGTATCAATTGAACTTAAGTTAATACTTACCCCACCTGATATCTTAATTTCATTATTAGCAAAACTTAATGATTGTTTATACTCACTTAAATCTATTTCTGTATCACTTCCTGTAAAACTTAATATATCTCCTGTTAAATTTATATCTAATGCATTAATCCTATTATCTAATGTTGTATCTGCACTCTGAAACTCTAATCTTAGCTCGCCATCGACATCTTGGTAGTCTAAATTTATCGAATTAATAGCGGCTATATTACTGTTAATACTGACTCTTAAAGCAGTATCTACCGTATTACTATCTACCTTATTTTGATTAACTTCATCTTCAATCTCACTATCAGCTATTACAAACTCTTCTCGTATTGCAGTGTCAGATAGTGCATACAAATCTTCTAAACTGCTAATCGTATTTGTATTATTATTTATGCTTATACTTAGTTCTTGATCAACTGTATTTCTATCTAGTTCCTGTTGATCAATATCTAGTTGAATGTCGCTATCAGCTATTGAAAATTCACTTCTTATCTGACTGTCAGCTCCTTGATAGGCTATCTCTAAATTACGGATTAATTCTACATTGCTATCAATACTTACTCTTAACTCTTCATCTGTAGAATCTCTATCTAATTCATTTTGATCAATTTCGGCCTGCATTGCTACATCCGTGGCTGTAAAATCCTCTCGTATCAAACTATCCTCTGCTTGATATTCTATTTCTAAATTGCTGATTTCTGCTAAATTACTATTAACACTTACTGCTAAATCAACATCAACTAAGCCAAAATCTGTTCTAATGGATGTATCTAATTCTGAATCTGCTTCTGTATAAGCTAACACGACATCATCTATATTATTTTCCAAGATAGTATCTTTAGCTTCTAAACTCTCTCTTAATGTTGTTACTGAATTTAGCTTCATATATCCAAAACCGCCTATATCTTCATCACTTAACTGGGTATCTACACTGGATAAATTAACGGTACTTACTACTCCAGCACCTTCCAGATCTAACCTTAATTCAGTTCCTGAAAGACTAAATTCCAGTATTTTTTGCTCATCGGTTCCAATGCCCGTCCCCAACAACCCAAAATCGATTGATCCACCATCTGTTAAACTTAAAATATTATCTACAAATGATAACTGCTGCTTATAACTACTCAAATCTACAGGCGTTGCATCCACTGTTGACAATGTGAGCTCATCATTGCTATTTAATTCTATATCTAAATTATCTATCTTAGTATTTAAATCTGTATCAGCTAATTCACTGCCAGCGCTATTAGAACTAATCATCGTCTGCAGACTCTCTAACTTATTTATATTGCTACTTATAGCTACCCTATTAGAACTAATATTCATCTTATTATTAGCTATCTCTACAGCATTATTATCGATCAATGCTGTATTTGAATTTATCTCTGAGAAATTATCCGTTATTTCCACTTCATTGTTAGCTATCTCAGTAATATTCGTATCAATATCAGCTATGTTTGTATCTATATTAATTTTATTAACTTCTATAGCTAGTCTATTATTATTAATTGTTACTACATTATTAGCTATATTAGTTTCATTATCCTCTATTTCAATCATGTTTAAGCTAATAGCTTCTCTATTTATCTCTATTTTATTTTTATTACTTGCTATTGATTCTGCATTTATACTGATATTATTTGCATTCGTTTCTATCGCACTCGTATTACTAGCAACATCTTCTTGTTTCATAATAATTCGATCTGCATTCATAGCTATATTAATAGTGTTATTTGTAATATTGTTGCTTAGCACTAAATCTGCCGCCTCAAAATCTTCTCTTACGTCTATCACGGGTTGTATTTTGATATACCCCATATCAGCTATCTCTTGATCTGTTAACTGTGTATCTATACTCTGTAAATCTACCTCCTGCAACCCTCCTCCGTCTTCTAATTCCAGCCTTAATATACTCCCTGATAAACTTAATTCAATAATTTCTTGATCGTCTGTTCCTATTTCCGTTCCGAGCACACCAAAATCAATTTCTCCTCCACCGTTTGATAAACTCAATATACTATTATTAAAACTTAATACTTGCTGATACTTACTTAAATCTACGCTTGTATCATCTGTTGTTAAGCTTAATATATTTCCAGCTATACTTAAGTCATGCCCTTCTCCCCAAACACCAAAACCATCTCCATCAGCTGTCCAAATCTTACCGGCTTCTCCAGAATTCCTTATAAAATAAACAGAATCTTCTACGTAATCTATCTCTAATATACCGTTATCTGATAATTTATCTAAATAACTACTATAATCTTGTACATCCTCTCCGATATTACCTGTAGCTGCGCTCCCTAAATATGTTTTAAAATCGATACTTGAATCTTCAACACCTAATCTTGTTAAATTCAAAACACCGTCTAACATACTTAATTCCTGACTATCTGTATTATCTTGTAAATCACTTAAATCTATTGTTGATGGAGTTGAACCTTCTAAGGCTATGATATTGGTATAAGCATCATAATAGATTCTCTGATCATCCGTTCCAATCTCTCTACCTAACAGCCCAAGATTTATTGAAACACTATTATCTAAAAATAAGACAGCCTCTTCTATATCAAGGCTTAACTGCTGTGAATCAGTATTATCTTTGTAACCAATCAAATTCATACTTGATTCTGTTCCTATTACAGTCAACACATCATCATCTAAGCTTAAATCAATACTACCTAAATTTATCTCTATCGAGTTTATACTTACCTGCATGTCTAACAATGAACTATCTAATTCTTGCTTCGTTACAAAATAGGGATCTAAATCTAGCTCAGAATCATCCTCTCCTAACCTTGTTAAGGTTAAACGACTTCCTATTATACTTAACTCTTGATTATCTGTATTATCTAATAAATTGCTTATATCCACCTCAGACCAATCTGATAATGCTACTTTATATTCATCCTTATTATAATTTAATGACATCTCATTCATCCCTATAAACCCTAAATTAGATGTGGGTTGTGCTTCATAAGCACCTTTTAAATCATTCCATAATAAAATATTATTTTTGCTACTTGGCACACCTATAAATAAATTAGCTGTTGCTCTTATGGCATTAGGGTCAAAACTAACCATCTCATCCACTAATTCAAATGCTGTTTCGGTTTTATTGACCTGTAAATAATGATTGGCATACCCTTGAGTGTCAGGAATACCCCCTTTTAAGGCCATTTTATCTAATTTTAATTCTTCAAATAAATCAGTCGTGCTTATTTTTTCGTATTCATTATTTTTTACCATTATCATATTATTTTTATTATCGTCTGTAATACTAAAAAAACTATTTATTCTATCTTTATTTTCTATACCAAACAAATCTACCAAGTTGTCTGTTGTTATATATTCAAAATGACTTCCTTCATCATTAATCATAAGGATACTATTTTTATAATTAGATATAGCTGGAAATAAATTTCCTGTTGGCGTTTCATAGGCTACATTTGAATACAATACACTTGCTACTGCATTCATGGTAATGATAACTGATGGTGGCGTTCCCTGATCATCTTTTAGAGTGATTTTGATCCAATTTTTACCTGGCGTAAATATATTTGGATTTAATGGATTAGCTTTATCCAGTCCTAACTCTAGCTTAATCCAACCTTCTTTTATGCTATATTTTTCAAATATTTCTTCAAATACAACGCTCTGTTTATCTCCTGATAATACTTCTACTTTTAACCATTCTGTTTCTGTATTATAGCTATCATCTCCATAAAATATTGTTTTTGCAGCTATATTAATAATTCCACCTTTTTTTTCTACGGCATAACTATCTAAAAATGTAATCAAAATCACACTCACTACTATCAACAGATTTAGCATATTTTTTATACGCATTATTTTAAACCCTTTTGACTTGTTTACTTTTAATAAGTTTCCCTATAATTGATATACCCATTTTTATGCTTAAGATAAACCTTTTTTCTACTTAATATCTTATTGATTTATATTTTGTTTATTTATGGTATTTTTTTTCTGATTTTTTTTCTGATATTATTAATAATCCTTGAAAATTTAAGTTTAATTTTTTAAAATTAATTTTCTTGAGTTTTCCCCTGTAGCTCAGTGGCAGAGCAAGCGGCTGTTAACCGCTGGGTCGTTGGTTCGAATCCGACCGGGGGAGCCACTTACAATAGCTATCATAAATATGCATAAACATTTATTACTTTACAAAGAATCTCTAACTAAAAAATGGCACTAAATTATGTGTATGATTATTTAAAGTTCTAAAAAACAACAAGAGTGTATCTTGTTGACATGATTAATGCAGTACCAGCCTGCTTAATATGTTCAATTTTGATACACTCTTGCTTGTACTTATATCGCTACGTCTACTACGTTTTTATCTACCCTACTAGATCATATACATGGATTAATAAGTAAAAAATGATAAATCCAAGTATAAATCCATTTATTAAACCAATAATACTACCCACCATGGTTACTGAGTACAAAGGAAAAAGGCTTGTTAGTACCCCCAAAAAGGTTAACCCATGCCCAAATAATACACCTATCACTGTGAGCACAAGCGTGATAACACCAAGCACTATTCCTCCTGCAATTCCCATACGTTTCGCATTTAACATCTTAAACCCCCTTTAAATGTAAATGAAACAATGCATGCATTCGGTATCTATGTACCTAATGTTATACATACCCCTTCACACACTCTTTTAAACGTTTTCTCACTCTTTTTTCTATATAATTTATCTCATAAATCGGATATTTTTTCTTTTACCCACTTCTTTTATCCCTACCCCTTATTAGCCATAACACTCCCAAAGAAATACTTGCTAACACTAGCAAAATAATTAAGTTTTGATGAGAATATAAATCCCATAAGGTATTGATCGTCACAAGTAATTTACCCGAATACACCAACATGCTAATGACAGGAATAAAACATATCGTTGATACCACTGAAAATAATAGATTATTAATCGTCGTAAGCCCTGCTGCCATATTAATAATAGGAGATGGAACTAATAACGATAAACGTAAAAACACCACATAATACATTCCATTTTTTTCAATATTTTGATTAATTTTTTCTAACTCTACCTGATACCGTTTCATAATCATATCTCTAAAAAAATATCTAACCCCTGCAACCATTATTAAACAATGAAAAAAAAATGATACATAACCCAAACATAGTGCCCAGGCTAACGGAAACACCGAACCTATTAATAATAACCCTAAACTTATTACCGGTAATGATAAGGATGATAAACTAACAAATATTACAATAAACACGATAGAACTTAACATAAAATTTGTTTCTACAAATACTTTGACGGGTTGATGATATAATTGTAATTTCTCTAACGAAATCATATCCCCTACCCAATAATTAACTAAGCTAAATACACTTAACAAACCAGCAACTACAGCTATTAATCGTAACGTTTTTTTCTTAACCATATTGTCACTTTACATTATTTTCTTATGATTTGGCGATAATAACTTGATGTTTTGAACTGGTATATTTTTCTGATCGATATCGCTGACTCATTCTCCATAACTGCCTCTCTTGATGCGCTCTTGATATTATTATACTTCCTCTTCCCCACCTCTGATTAATATCATCATAGGCCTTCATGAGCTTATCTAACTTAACTTGCTTTTGCTTATTATCAAACAAGGATGGTTGTAATTCATTACTGCTAATCAATTCACTCAATATAATTCCTGACTTTGTATATACTATATTCTCTTTAATTTTTACTGATATTGATGATAGAACACACTGCGTTATATAAGATGCTGCTGAGCTATATAAAGGTAACACAAGCTCTACCCCATGATGATGATAGGATTCTTTAAACTGACTCGTTTGCACAAAGGCATAACATCGCTTTACTTTCAAATACTGTGCTCTTAATTTTTCTGTTGCCCTCATTATGTTTTCTGTTAAGGCTGCATATAACTGCCCCCTATCTGTCACGCCCATACCAAAACTTCTTGAACTAATAATTTGCTTATTAGGATTTTTTTGAGTTTCTAATTTAATTACCGAAATACCCATTAACTCTAACTTCAATCTTTCTCCATAACTGTGACAACTACTTCTTATTATTCGTAATGAGGCTTCTCGTAATTGCCAGGCATTATAAATGCCGTGCCGTCTTAATCGTCTTCCTACGCCTTTCCCAACCCCCCAAACATCTTCAATCAACACACTTCGTAATACTTTTTTTATATCATAATCGTGGATAGAACATACTCCCGAACCCAATCTCTTAGCCATCATATTTGCTATCTTTGCTAGCGTTTTCGTTTTTCCAAAACCAACCCCCACAGGAATTCCAGTCTGCTGACGAATTAACTTCTTAATCATCTCTCCCTGTTTATAGCAATCGTTGCTATTGATCTGCAAAAATAAAAAAGATTCATCAATTGAATATACTTCTAAATCTGGCGTAATTGTTCTTAATATACCTACAATCCTGGCTGACATATCCGCATATAACGTATAATTTGATGATAAAACTTTTACCTTATTTAAGGTTACTAATCGCTTACACTTATGATAAGGCTCTCCCATTTTAATTCCAATTGCCTTGGCCTCATTGGATCGCGACACCACACAACCATCATTATTGGATAATACAATGACAGGTCTACTTATTAACCTAGGATTAAATACTCTCTCACAGGATACATAAAAGTTATTACCATCTACCAAACAAAACATATTATCATAATACCACTTATTTAAGTGGTTCTATAAGGATAATAAAGCAATTAAAGTTCAAATACTAAACTTACACATAACCAGAAATCCAAGTAAAAAGGTTTCTCTTAGTTGGCGTCATTCTAATCCTTGTAAACGTTGTGCGGATAGAATCGTAGAATTCAATAGCAAAACAAAAGCATTCCACATTGAAAAAGTACTATATTATGATGATAAGGATTCCACCATAAAAATTTGGAAAACATATGAACCAACAAAACAATTTTCTGATACTCAAGCAGTTTTAAATACGAGGGGCAAAGAACCAAACAGAAGGAACCCTACATGGCCAGTTCTGCTTGGGTTTAAATCAGGTAAACTCAATTGGTCGCCCCTATAGTGGTACAAAAAGTGTAGTAAATGATTTTTTTTTGTAAGCGACCTATCAATTATTTGTTAACGCTGTCAAATAGGTTAAATTCTAAAAAAGCGTTTGCAATCTTCGTTCTTATATAAGCATTATCATTTTTTAAGCCCTGAAAAATATTCAGAGCCTCACCTCTATCTCCTATTTTTAGAAACGCTTTTGCGACACTCAACTTTACATTTGCATCTTCATCATTTTTTAAGGCCTCTAAAATAGGACGAGCCAACTTACTATCGCCTATTGTTCCGCAAATCTCTGCAACTCTAGATCTTTCACACCGAATATTTTTCAAGTCATCTAACTTAGTATAAGCCCAAGTGATATCTCCTATTTTTGCGTACGCCTCTGCGACACTCACTCTTATCGCTGAATCATCTTCATTTTTTAAGGCCTCTAAAATAGGACGAGCCAAATCACTATCGCCTATTGCTCCGTACGCTTCTGCGACTGTCAGTCTTATATATGGATTTTGATCAGTTTTCAAGTCATTTAAAATAGGACGAGCCAACTCACTATCGCCTATTTTTCCGCATACCTCTAATACCTTACATTTTACAGAGAGCGCTTCATCATTTTTTAAGTCATCTAAAATAGGACGAGCCAACTCACTATCGCCTATTTTTTCGCATGCCTCTAATACCTCATATCTTACAAAGTGATGTTCATCATTTTTTAAGGCCTCTAAAATAGGACGAGCCAACTCACTATCGCCTATTTTTCCAAGCGCGATTGCGACATGCTCTCTTACATAGAAACTTTCATCCATTTGCAAGGCCTCTAAAATAGGACGAGCTAACTTACTATCGCCTATTGTTCCAATCGCGGTTGCGACATGCTCTCTTACATAGAACTCTTCATCCTTTTGCAAGAACTTCAAAATAGGCTGAGCCACCTTATTTATTACTTCGTGATTAATGCTTTTTAAGAAACTTAATTTTTTTATTACATCGCGTTTTTTATATGGCTTCTTTCTATGGTACCCCACCTCTCTGCTTATACATGGCGTCTTACTATAAAGCCCCACCTCTCTGCTACTTAGATAGGATATATAGTTCCATTCTATTGGCTTGTTCGATTCCTCAATCTTTTTTATTAAATTAGCTATTTTTCCACACGCATCTGCAACACGCCCCCTTACCTCAATATCACCCTCATATTTATTCTTTTGTAAAGTTCTTACTAAAATAGTATAAGCTTTAGAGATACCGCCATTTTTTAGGAAATGCTCTGCAAGAACCGCTCCAGCTTCACCAATGCGGTTGCTCCATAAATCCTTTAAAACATATATAGCCGAAGCATTTGAATCTTTATCTCCTATTTTTAGGAACTGCTTTAAGACATCCAATTTTATAGATTCTTTTTCATCATTTTTTAAGGTTTCTAAAATAGGACGAGCCCTATTGTTAGCGCCTATTTTTAGCCAAGCCTTTGCGACAATCAATCTTATCTCTGAATCTTCATCAGTTTGTAAGTGTATTAAAATATCTCTTGCTAATCTCATGCTTCTCTGTATTTCATCTGCTGGAAAATTACTCCTTGCTCTTTCTTCATAGCATGGTCTTTCTCCCAACACGGATGCTGTTAATGAGGATGCTCCTGCTGACATAATAGTTCTCCTTAATAGCTATTAAACTTTAATTTTTTGTTATTATTTTTTTGATGTGACAAAGCAAAAAACACCGAATAACGGCGTTCTTATCAAATTAGCTAGAGGAAATTAAATTTAGAATTCAGTCACACAATACTTACTAAATGGTGATACTAATTTCCCCTAGAATAGGGAAAT
>MDSV01168391.1_pt1 | contig 21213 bp, 30 predicted proteins | sample 810851 | NCBI WGS metagenome assembly MDSV01 (sample SAMN05326640, study PRJNA326480) | marine metagenome | isolation source: seawater | place: Atlantic Ocean: North East | collected 2012 | reverse complement strand
TTCAGTCGTTAATATTTGACCTTCAAATAAATCTAATTGTAATTCTACGTTTGACATAACCTTTATTGTTTTTAATTATTTACTCTGTAAATATACGAACTCTCTCTGCGGTAACCAAATTTTTCCGCGGGAATCTTTACTCACTTTCATAATGCCAGGCCCAATCTTGTTCTGCTGAGCATGGTACTTGTATTTCAGTTTTTGTAAATTTTGATTTGATGTAGTTAATTAGTTTTCTTATCATATATTATTTTTTAATTTGTTGGTAAATATACGAACTCTCTCTGCGGTAACCAAATTTTTACGCGGAGATGTTAAAAGACTTTGAAATATCTTCTATTTTATTAATTTTTATGTGCAGATTACCTAATTCAAATTCACCTACAGACCCATTATCTTCAATTATTTGGTTAAGTTTTGTTATATATTCAAAATCAATAGCTGTGAATTTATTACCATCCATAGTAACAATAACATCATCACCACCATTAAACCAATCTTTAATAGGTTCCATTTGTGGGTTTGGATTATTAATAATTAACTTCTTATTATACACTGGTATTAATATAGGGTGACCAAAATTATCATTTTGGATCCAACTACCCCACTTTTGGAGATAATGTTTTCTAGCATTTTCTTCAAATTGTTTAAATTCATCATCATTTTTACCTACTTCTTTATTCCACCTGTGGCCTCTACAAGTTAAATGATAAACTAAAGCATCTCTACTTTGTATTAATTCATAACCAGCTATCAACCATCTTTGAAATATATCTGAGTCCTCATATGGAAAGGGTGCAAATTTAGGATCATGCCCACCCATTGCTTGAAAATCTTTTTTATATAAAACCCAAGGAGCAAACATACCTCTACTAGTTAATCCATTAACCTCATTTGATTCTTTAAGGGCAAAGTTATAAAATCCTTCTATATCTAATGAATCAAAATCCATACCAAAATCTTTAATTATTTTTTCATTACCTTCTGGGTGTAAAGGTGGTTCTACTCTGGTAGCACAAACAACAACACCTGGTTTTAAATGTTTAATTAGATTTTCTACATAATCAGGAGCGATATACATATCAGCATGTAATATACCTACTATTTCATTTTTAGATTTATCAATACCTTTATCATAAAGAATAGTATGTCCTACTCTATTATCCTCTCTCCAAAATACTAAATTTTTATCATTTAGTGTTTCTAACCATTCAAAAGTACCATCATCTGATCCATCATCTATTAATATTAATTCAACTTTATCATAATGTTTTCTAACACTTTCATATGCATTTTTTAAATGCCTTAAATTATTGTAACTAGGTATTATTAAACTTATCATTATACTAATTTTAATATTGGTTCGTCTATATATTGATAATGTAATATACCACAAGTTGATAAATTCTTAAAACTTGGATCAGCTATTAAATTAACTATAACCTTTTTAATTAATAATTCAAATTTATCTCTAGGTATCATATCAAATTTTTTTAATTTATTTCGAGTTGCCATTTTACCCGTTTCGTCTTCACAGCATACAAAATATCCATTTAATTGGGGGTGAAATTTATATTCAGGATCTATTGCTTGTATTCTTTGTTCTTCTGCTTCATACTCTAAATGTTTTTTCTCAACATCTTTGAGATTGTATATATAATCTATTTTACTTACATCTAAAAAATAGAAATTGGTTTGTGGAAAAAATGTATCTCTTATTATACGTTCTATATCATTATCCCAATCTAAACATCTTTGAGCCCCTATTCCATTAGTATAGTAAAAATCAGATGTATCATCTAATAATAAATCATATGCTTCTTCAAGAATAACTACATGATCCATTGTTTTACATATAAATTTATAATCACGAGATTTACATAATTGTATTAATTCTTCTTCTTGCTCACATAATGATCTAACATTAGTAAAATTAGTTTTGTTATGAATGTAATCTACATTATTAAAATGTTTATTAAATAATTCCTCAGCTTTATCCATATATTCTTCTCTTACTTCTAAAGATAAATAATTAATACAAATAATAGTTTTGGAAAACAAACCATTAAATTTTTCATTTATTGATTGTAATTGATTTATCCTATCAATATCTTCTTCTCCAGCGATAAAAGCAGGTAAAACTATAGCATCACATTTTTGGATTATTTCTTCAAACCGCATATCATTCCATATTGATTAAACTCAGGCATTGTACCCCATTTTCTAAGCCATTTTTGGGCATTATCTCTTTCAGCTTTAATTTGTCTTTCTGATGATTGGTTATTATTCTCTTCTAACCTATGACTGCCTCGGGCCCCAAAATGAAAGACTAATGATTTAGATGTTAAAACAAATTCAAATCCTTTATTTAACATTCTTAAAAATAAATCCATATCATCCCAACTTGCGGGTGCAAATAAAGCATCATTACCTCCAATTTCATCCCAATCTTTTTTTCTTATTAATCCAGATACACCTTCACCTTTTGGTATTTCAAAATCATTTAAATCAGTAAACCCTTGTGCCCACAAATCAAATACTTGGTCTTGAAAATCATAAGAATAAGCTCCAAATAATTCTTTTTCTACTATTACTGTTCCAGGTCTTTGGTTTGGATTATTAAACATATTAGGTTCTACCCTATGAGAATTAACCCATAATTTTTTATCTGGGTATTTTTCAAATATTTCCATTAATTTAATATCCCAGTCTTTGGTAACATAAAAATCAGAATGTAAAAACATTATAAATTCAGTTTCAACTTTATCAGCACAAAAATTCATACCACCACCAATACCTAAAGGTACTTCATTTTTATCTAAATAAACATCTAATTTATATTTTTCTTTATTATCTATTAACCACCTATCGGTTCCATCATCACAATTTTCAGCATGAATAATAAACGGAGCATCTTTATAGTGACTATTTCTTCTAACAGAATCAATAGCTATTTTTAGATAAGGTAAATTATTGAATGTACTTATACAAAATGTTATCATATTTAATATTTAATAGGTAAATTACAATTAGATTGCATAACAACCCCCATATATTGAGGTTTTAAATGTTCTTCTGTCCACCCTAATTGTTTGTAAAAACTATACTGTGCTTCATAATGAAAACATTTAAATAAGGGATCACATGGCATAAATTTATCTCCTTTAGCTAATGTAGCTTCACCATACCAATTTAACTCATTTGGTTTATCTGCAAATGCTTTAATAATACCAATTTCTTTATCTAACCATTCCCAAACTTCTGTATTCCAAATAAATGGATTAGGGCCATAATGATATATTTTTCCTTCTCTACCAAATATTGATTTGATAAAGTTATAATCACTTTCATGAGATTCTCTTGGATTGAATGGAAAACATTCTTTATGGTATCTATCAGTCCATTCTAACATATCTCCATGTTGTGTCATTACCATGTAAGGTATATCTTCTTTATATAAAAAATCACTAATATAAAAGTCTTTAAAGAAGTAGCAATCACTATCTAAACTTACATAATATTTACTAATTTTTAACTTATAAAAGAATGCTTTTATATATTGTTGATAATGCCACCCACTAGGTATTTTATGCTCAAATACACTTTCATCTTCTATTATTTGAGTATAATGAGGTAATTTGCTTTTGAATAAGGATACGTCTTTAGATGGTACCGAAATATAAAAAGGTATATTATCTTTATTATACTTTTTAATACTATTAGATAGTTCTATAACTCTATCTAAATCTCTATCATAACTTTTACAATATAATACTATATTTTCCATTATTTTGTTTTCCAAAAACTATAAATACCTTTATCTAATTCATAATTATCCCATACAAATCTTTCTTTCATTGGTTGTTTTTTAGCCCAATCCCACATTTGTCTTAATCCTTCTTTTAAATCAGTTTTATGTTCAAATCCTAATATATCAATTGACTTTTGAAATGTTGGTATTGAATGTTTAACTTCATGTCTTGCTTCTAAGTACTGAATTGGGATTTCAAAATCATCTATTCCTTCTTCCTCCTGTAATACATCAACCAATGTTTCAGCTGCTTCAGTTATAGGGTAACTTTTAATACCACCTAAATTAATAATTTCTTTACTTGCTTCAGGTCTAACAGCTGCATTCCATAATGGTTCTAATGAATCATCTATATAACTAAATGCTCTCGTTTGTTCACCATCACCAAATACTGTTAGTGGTTGTTCTGTTAAATATTGATACATCCAAATACCCAGTACATTTCTATATTTATCCCATATATTTTGTTTAATACCATAAACATTATGAGGTCTAATAATACACCAGTCTAAATCATGTTGTTCACCAGCAATTTGAATATCCATTTCACAAGCATATTTTGCTATCCCATAAGGATCAATTGGTGCTTGTTGTTGTTCTTCATCAAATATACCACCATAACCATGACCATACACAGCTAATGAAGATGTAAATACTAATCTTTCAACGTTGTGCTTTATACATTCATTAACTAGGCGGGCTGTTGATTTTAAATTATTATCATAGTTAAAAGTACGTATAAAAGGTGATAATCCTTCAGCAGCATAGGCAGCAAAGTGAAAAACATAATCTATACTATGTAAATCAAAAATATAACTAATATCATCTGTAGCTAAGTTATTTGTGTATAATCTAACTTTTGAATTAATATTTTCTTTATATCCTCCACTTAAATCATCTATACCAATTACTTCTGTCCCTGGTTTGTTTTCAATTATCCAGTCAGCTAATCTACTACCTAGTAAACCTGCTACACCTGTTATTAATACTGTTTTATTCTTCATTTATTCTGTTTATTAAGTCTTGAGCTACTGCTTCAGTTGTTAAATTATTTTTAAAGTATTCAAACATTTCGTCTAATATACGAAAATATTCCCACTTATCAAAGTTATCCATTAATTTATTTCCTTCCATTATTAAATCTTTAGGAAAATTAAAAAGAGTATTTTTAGGGCAATACATTAAATCCGGAAAGTAAGGTAAATAATAATTTCCCATTATTTCATAATGTCTCATACAATCCCAACCTGCTTTTTTTTCTGTTATACCAAAATATGATTTATTATAATCATCATAATATGATTTTTCATCTTTAAATATATAGGTACTTTTATCCCCAGGTATTACTGTTCCTTTTTTCTGTGTTTTACTTTTATTTACTTCTGATAGGTGTTCTTTGGGATAACTAAATGTTATTGGTTTTATATTAGAAGGTAGATTAGTATAATCTTGTAATTCTCTTTTAAAATATAAATAACCATCTTGAACTATTTCAGCCATTTGAGTATCATCATTACCATCTAATAACGCTACTTTTTCTTTAGGATATATTTTTTGTACTATATCAAACATATGAATACAACGTCTAAAATTACCATAAATAATTAAATCAAATTCTTGATTTTCTATTCTATCTCTCATTTCATCAAAATATTCAGTTCTATCTATAGCAGAACCAAAAACTCTTTCATCATAATCTTTATCTAAAAGATATGGAAAAGTCATTCCTCCCCAAAAATGTTTTTCCATATTTTTACTACTAAATAAATGGTCAACAGCTCCATTTTTATTTTCTTTGTACATATGAACTGGTGGTATAAAAGCCGTTACATCTTTACCATATAATTTTTTTAATCCATGGAAAGTTAAGTCATTTAAATAATCACTAATGTATCCACCACTACATAAAGCAATTTGTTCAAAATCTGTTACATATAATATTTTCATTTGAATATTTTTTTAAATTCTTCTACTGATATTAAATTTAGTATTTCTTTTCTATTTTTATCTAAGTATTTATAATCTAAATCTAAATTTATAGGGATTTGAGTTTTATCTTCATTATTAACTATTACACCACAGCCACAATCAGTATCAACTACATAACAATCAAAGGCAGGATGTGTTTGTTTAAATTCAACATATGCTTTCCAAACATCACCATGCCAAGTAACACTTTGTCTGGGAACTAGTTGTGATTCATAAGTTAAAGGATTACAATCATGCATCATTATAATACCATTAGGTTGTAAATGAGTTAAACTATTTTCTATATCTTTTTTTACTTGTTCATAGTGATGCAACCCATCTATAAAAATTAAATCATATTTTATATCATGCCCACTAATAAACTCAAAAAATTCATCTGATGTAACACGATAATTTACTTCATCTACCATAAAACCTTCATGTCCCGGATCTACTCCATCTTTATGTTCTGCCTTAATAGCTCTAATACATTCACCAGAAAAAACACCAATTTCTAAATAATTAACAAAACTATAAGTGTCAATTAAGTGATTTAATAATTCATATCTTTGGGTTTCTCTCATAAGGTATTATAGTAATTATTTTGTTTTTCTTGTTTAGCTATTGTTTTAGGATGATATAATGCTAATTCTGGCATTGCTGGTATAAAAGCATGTGTTTTATGCCCCTCTAATATCTCATGTACTTTATTTTTCCATTTTATTTCTGGTTTGTTTTTCCAAACACGCCATTGGTAATCAGGCCAATTAACTCTATCTTCTTGGTCAACATTCCATCTCCACTCAGCAATGTGTTTTTTAGTCAAACCAGAAACAGTATTTACTCTAGGTACTAAATAAACTTCATTATCTGGGTTGTCTTCAATAATTAGTGGTAAATTTTCCATTAATAACTCATGAGGTATTTCATCAGCATCTATTTGAAAAATATAATCTCCTGTACAGAGACTTGTTAAGTAGTTTTTCCAATCAGCAAAATGGTTTTTAAAAGTTTTACTAGTATAGTTAACATTATTTTCTCCTTTTAATTCAATAATACGATTCCAGACTTCAGCTGTACCATTACCCTTATCAAACAAAATAACGATTTCGTCTTGTTTTCTCCTATGTTTTAAAAGAAAATTTAATAAATTAGTAATTTCATTTATTTCATTACAAACAGTAATTGCATAACTTATTTTCATATTATTTTGGTAATAGCCCGATATATGAAAGTGCTTCCATAAAATCACGTTCTGCAAATGTTTGCATCGTTGACATATCAGGTTTATGTGTTATTTTATTATCTACTTCTTTTAATTCATCATCATTTAAAGGTCTTGCTTTTACTGCGGCCCAATTCCATGTTGAACTATTTTGACCATTAGCAAAAACCATACCTAATTGTTCTTCATTTATTGTAGTTGGTAGCCAAATAAGTCCTGTTTTTTCATCTACCCAAGATAAATCTTTATATAATTCAGGTAACATTTCAATTTGTTCTTCAAAAAAATCAGATCCAGGTGTCATTAGACTATTAGTCCAAAAACCACAAGATAAACTAAAATAATTAGTTATTTCATCAGTTACTCTAAGTTTATAACATAGATCTCCTCCACTTTTGGGGCAATTTATTATTTCATCGTATTGCATAATTATACTTTTTTAAGTTTAGGTATTTTTAATTCTGGTAATGTTAATTCTAATTGAGCTGAAAATTCAGGAAGTACTTCTGTTAAATGGTTATCTATTAATTCATTCATTTTTTCTCTACTAAAATTATTTTTTGCAAAATATGCTTGCCTTTTAGCATTACTTAATTTTAATTTATAATTCTTAAACACACTTCTTAAAGATTCTCGGGCATAAACAGCATCAACTTGAAACCATCTAGCTTCCTTTAATAACCAATCATTAGCTGCACTGTCATGAACATTTTCTAATTGTCCTTTTACTAATGTAGTAAATTCAGGATTTAGAAAATCTAAATGTCCTGACCACCCAGAAGCTATAACAGGTTTTCCTGTTAGACTAAATTCTAATAATGGTCTACCATATCCTTCACCTTTAGTAAAACTTACCATAGCTTTTACTTTAGTATGATTATATAAATCATTCATTTCTTCATCAGTAAATTCACCATGAAGTAAATATATATTTGGTATTTTATGCCCTTTATACTCTCGTATATAACCATTTATTTGTTTTAAAACAGCATCTTTACTAGTATAAGAATTATTACCTTTACTACATTTTAAAATTAATGCAGGCATTGAGTTTCTATTTTTGAACGTTTCAATAAATTCTTTTATTAATACTCCTACATTTTTTCTATCATGACCATGTACTCCATTCATCCAATGTCCCACAAATAAATAACAAAATTGTTCTTTTATGTTTGATAAATTAATACCCTTTGTTTTAGGTTTTGAAATCTTTTTATACAAATCAGTATTTACTCCCTCAAATATTATGTTAATTGGTTTTTCAACTTTTAATTCACCTATTACTTGTTGAGTATTTTTGTCTCTTTTTTCAAACTTAACATGATCAAACATATCTTTTGCAAATTTAGAAGATACCCAGGTTTCATTCATTCTATTTATCCCTTCAACCCATTCTCCTTTACATGAAGTTGCTTCTATCCCTGCGGTACATCCAATATTATATTTTCCAATAGGGCGAAATTCATTTGGTATTGTAATCTGCATCCAAATATCTGGTTGTTTTTTAGCTTGTTCCATAGGATTATGCTCATAATCATATAAGAATTCCCATTCAGGATGATCTTTGCAAAACCCCCAAGGTGTTTCTCCCCATCTTTGAGCTACTAATTTAACTTCATATTTATCTGATTCTATTATTGATTTTACTACGTCTCTACTTCTTGCTCCATACCCACTATAAGTGTCAAAAGGACAACTTATTACAAAAAATGGTTTAATTGTTTTCTTCATTAGTATATTATTTTATGGTTTATAAAACTTCTTTTATATTCAGTGGCATTAATAAGTTCATATTTTTCCCTTGGTTTCCAAGTATCAAATAATTCATTAAAAGCTTCTATTACTCTATTACCTTGGTGTTCAGATGTAAAACCAGCTTCATCACTAATAGCCCATTCTCTACCTTTTAATCCTCTTTTTACTCTTTCTTTAGGATCTAAATGGTATATTTCTGAAATTCTTTCAGCTACATCTTCAAATTTACATCTATCATCATAGATATATGGTGTTGGGGGAGAACCTTGAATTGATCTACTAGTTGGGTAAACCGGAAATGCCCATTCACCATGATTTTTATATGTACCTCTATGATTAGAAGGTATATTAGCATCAGGTACAAACCATTTTCCCTTATCATCTACAAATCTCATTTGATCTTGCATACCACCTGTAACATTAGCTATAATGGGAGTTCCTGATAGTATAGCTTCAGTTAAAGTTAATCCCCAACCTTCATTAGATGTGATTAAAATTTGAGCATCAGCTATATTATACAAATAATTTAACTGTTGAGCTGTTAATTTACTATGTGAAAATATTAAATTTTCTTCATATTTTTCACCAAACAAATAATCATTTACTTCATATAAATCAGTTCCTGCTTCTGATGATCTTTCAGTATGTAATATCATTTTACATTTTAGAGCATCTTCATATGGAAGAGAATCTAAAAATAATCTAAAAGCCATCATTGAATCTGGAATTTGTTTTCTTCTGATGTTTCTTGAATTAAAAAATAAAGTAAATTTAGGTGATTCACCCTGAAAAATTGCATTTTTAAAATTTAAAAAATCTGGGTTTAATTTTTCTTCTTTAGTCATGGGGTGATAAATCTCGTGATTTAAACCATGTGGTACGTATTTAAATAATCTAGGTTTATCAACATCTTCCATTACTAATTTATTAATATTTACTGTTTGTTTTGATATACCCATTAATAAATCACATGCTTCATAGTAAGGTTTATTATACATTGGAGCCGGATAATCATCCCATATATTTAAATAAGCTATAGGACATATTTTCCTAATTTCACTTTCCATATCCCAAATGTATCTAAAATATCTAGGATCAGTTATTAATAATATAGCATCTGGTTTTTCTAATTCCATAATTCTACGTAATACTTGAGGATCACCATATGAATGTACAGGATATAAAAATACAGAACTATCATCTATACCTGAGTGTCTATTAGTGTCTTTTGAGATATTTAAATGTTTACCCATTTCAGGATGTTTAATCGCACCTGCCATTTGTACCCAATTAAAATGATGACATGTTTTTATAACTACTTCTTTTGCTACTGTGGCTACACCAGAATGTACTCTAATATCATCACAGATCAATAGTATCTTCTTCCTTTTATCCTGAGGAAGGTGTTTAAAACTTTTATTCATAATTTAATTTAATTTTATTTTTCTAAATTAGTTTGATTTGTAATTTTTTTCCTAAAATCTTCGTCAGTAAGATACAAAAAGATAGATCTATCTGCAAGTTTTTGGAATGAAAATTTACGTCTAACGCATTCTACTTTAAAATCATTAAATAGATCCGTTTTTACTTTTACACTTGTTAGTGTCATTGGTTTATTTGCCATAATCTTGATTGTTTAATTAATGTTATTCATATTATACATATATATTTATTTATTGAAATCGATATTTATTCACAATATTTACAAGTACAAGGATAATTTTGTTCTTTAATATTACCTTGAGAGTCAAATACTTGTGACATAAAATCATTTACATACCTATTAGCTCTTCCTAATTTTATTTTACCACTAGGAGGACTAAATTCTTGTATTCTTGTCTGAGCCCAGTCAGAATTTTCATATAATTTTCTTTTAACTATAAAAAATTTAACATCTATTTTATCTAATGGGATATTATATAATTCTGAAAAGTATTGTTTATATAAAATAAGTTGAAATTGTTTATCTTCATTTTTTTTCATTTTATCATGCCATCCCCTAGTACTGGTTTTGATATCTATAATAGTAAATTCATCTAATGTTTCATTATATAAGACAATATCAAGCATACCTTTAAATAAAATATTATTAAACATTCTATTTGGAACATTAATAACAGGTAATTCAATGCCTACTAGATAAGTACCTCGTTTTGAAAAATATCCACTTACTTTTTTCTTAAAAAATTTTAATATTTCAATTCCATCCTCAAAAAATTCTCTCATTTGGACAGCATCTGAAAAATGGGAATTGTTATTTTGTTTATATTGTTTTTGGTAGGCTTCAATAAATACTTGTTGGAATTTTTCCTCTAAATCAATTTCATTAGCTTTAACTTTAGATACTTCATAATAAACAGTTAAGTATTCTTGGATAACTTCATGTATTGCTATTCCAAACACTAAGTAAATAGAAGTATCCCTTTGACTAATTTTATCTTTATAATGTAATTTCCATTTACGTGGACATTGCTTAAACATAGAGATTTGAGAATATGATATATTCTTTTGATATGAATAATCAATCTCATGAGGTGGATTCTTTTGAATCTCCTTAACTATTTTAGGTATTTTTTTAGCCAAAATTTATTTTTTCCATTTATCACGTCCTACTAATAAACCAATTATCCCATAATTAGCTATATCAATAAACGTATCTTCCATTCCTTCTCCTTTAACATAATTTTTACCATTAATAAGGAGATTTTTTAACCTACTAATTTTATCTGTAAGTCTAATGGCTAGACCTGTAAGTGAAAATTTTTTATCTTCAGAATTAGTTAAATCACCTCCTAAAGCAATATTATTTAAACCATAATCCATATGTTTAGCAGCAAACATTTCATACATTTCTTCACTGATTCTTTTAAATTCTTCAGATAATTCTGGGTATTCAGTTTCAAATGCTTCTACTGTTGGAGATGTTTTTACTGCTTCAACTTTTCCAAATTCTATTTCATGAAATGCTTTTACTGAATCACTCATTATACTACTGTTTTTGTATTAAAATATTTTTCTAATGTTTCTAACCTTTCATCGGCTGATGCTAATAATTTAAGAGCTTCAGTACAATTATCCCAATAATCTTTGGTTGAATGGTCACCAATTCCAGCTGGGTGGTTAGTTAATAATTCTATACTTGCTAGTGCCTTATTTTTGTCAGCTTCGGCTTCTGATTTTAAGAATTTGTATACTTGTATATTCATTTTACTAATTTTATTAATTTATTACTTTCTTTTTTATCTATTCCAACACGAGTTAATATATGAATAAGTTTATCACTTTCCAAGATATTTACGTATGTTTTTGCTTCTGATTTTGAACACTCCCAAATACTACTTAACTTATCAATTAAATCTTTATTTGGTTGTTTAACACTAGATTTAATGTATTTATTCCATTTATTATTTTTTGGAATAAATTCTCTATATATAGTGTATATTTCTTTTTTATTCTGAGGTGGGATAGTTTGGACTTCATTAACTATGTCAAGGAAATTAATGTTCATAGACATAAATCTATGAATCATATAACTGTTCCATAATTCCCAATCTTTATCAGAAAAAGAATTAGGATCAGCTTTAATACTGTTTATTTGTTTAAGCCAATCCCAAATATTCTTCATCTTATAAACACTCGTCTTTTAATTCCTCTCTTAATTCTTTTGGTAATCCTTCTTTTAAAATTTTACCTGTAGAAGGGTCATAAAATACTGGAAGAGGCATTATAGCATCTTCATCTGTACCTGCTACAAATTTAGAAATTTTTCTCAAAATAACTCCAGATACGAATATGTTTTTTCCTTCTGAGTTAAGTATTGCCGTTGTTGATTTCAAATCAACATTCAATTGTGGTTGTTGTGGTTGTTTTGCCATTTTACTTATTAATTATTAAATTATTTATTAAACTCATTATATTTATTTCTTTATCTATTCTAAAATTAGCCTTATATTGATGGTCATTAATTAGAGCAGTCGCTGTACCTTCTTTATTAGGTAGAAATTTGGCAGCATTTTCATATAAAAACCTAAATAATTCATCAAAATCATCAACATTAGCATCTGCTATTGTTTGACGTATTTTAATAAATGAAGGTTTATTTTGTTTTAATTCTGATAGGATTTTATCCATATAATTAGATGAAACCAAAATTGATTTATCTAATTTTAGCTTTAAATCTACAGTATTAGCTTGAATTGTATTAATACATTTTCTTAAATCGGGGTAAAATTGTTTTACTATTGAACCTAAATCATCCATTTCAAATGAAATATTTTCTTTATCCATAATATCAGATAAATGATAAGCAACCTCTTTTTTACTTGGAGGTACTATTTTTAATACTTGACATCTTGATTGCAAAGGATCAATTATTCTTTCTATAAAATTACAAGTTAAAATAAATCTTGTAGTTCTAGAGAATGTTTCAATTATGTTTCTAAGTGATGCTTGCGCTTGTATCGTAAGAAAATCCGCCTCATCCAAGATAACAACTTTAAGGGATTTAAATGACGCAACAGACGCAAAACCAGAGACTTTGTCCCTAATAGTTTCAATCCCACGTTCGTCAGAAGCGTTAATATAAATGTAATCACAATCTAAATTATTAATTATTAATTTTGCTAATGTAGTTTTACCTGTACCTGCAGGTCCATAAAATATGAAATTTTGTATATCATTTTGTTCTAAATATTTTGATATAACAGATTTTATATTTTCATTACCTACATAATTATCTAAACTATTAGGTCTATATTTTTCTACTAATAAACTATTCTCCGTATTCACCATATATTGAATATCTTTTGATTGGTTCAGGTTTTATTTCTTCTTCAGTTGTTGAAATTGCATATAATTCACTTTTTAATGGAGCTAATTTATAATCACCTCTAAAATCAGTTTTATGCATATATGCTTCCAAAGCATCAGTTAAATTTTTATGTACAGTTCCACTTGGTTCTTCTGATACTAATCTCCATTTATCACCTGGTGGTACTCTACGAGCAATTAAAACATCTGTTTCTACTATTTCAGTTTTTACTTTCATAAGATACGAAAATTAGATGGGGGAGACAAGCTCCCCCGTTAATTATTTAGATTCAGCTACTGATGCTTTTTTATAATCAGTAATTACTCTTTTAATAGCTTGCGCCGCTTTTCTTGCTCTTGCCTGTGAAGCTTTTGTAGCTCCAAAATTATTTTCAGCTAGGATATTGAAGTTTTCTTCAATTACCGTAAATATTTCATTTTTTGTCATTTTATTATTTATTAATTATTAATTTACATCATACCCATCATTGATGGATCTATTTGTGGTTGTTTATCATCATTATCCTCTGGGTGGTTTACTACAGTACATTCTGTTAATAATACTGTTCCAGCAACTGATGCTGCATTTTCAAGTGCCAACCTAGTTACTTTAGTTGGGTCAATAATACCTGATTCTTTATAATCAATTACGTCTCCTTTATTAACATCTATTCCAGCCCAGTGATCGTTTCCTGAGTCAACTAATTTATATCTACCAAATAATTGTGCGTCTGCTTGATTATAACCAGCATTTAATAAAATTTGTTCAAATGGTTTACCACATGCTTTATAAACAATTTCTGCACCAATACTATCATTTTTAGCTCCAATTAAACCAGATATAGATTCTCGGGCGTATAGTAAAGCAACACCACCTCCTGGTAGAATTCCTTCTTCAATAGCAGCTTTTGTTGCATGTAGTGCGTCATCAACTCTATCTTTCTTTTCTCTTAATTCTAGTTCAGTATTACCTCCAACATGAATAATAGCTACTCCCCCTACAAATTTTGCTAATCTGTTTTGTAATTGTTCAGTTTCATAAGGAGTTTCTGCTTTATTAACTTGTTTTTGTAATTCATCAACACGTTTTTCAATTGATTCTTCTGAGCCTTTACCATCAACTATTGTTGTTGTTTCTTTTGTAATAGTTGCTGTTCTTGCTTCACCAAACCAATCCCAAGAAAATTTATCTAATTTCATGCCTTTTTGTTTATCAAATACTTGACCTCCAGTCATAACAGCAATATCTTCTAATACTAATTTCCTTCTATCACCAAATTCAGGAGCTTTAACTGCACATACATTAACTGTTCCTCTCATTTTATTAACAATAAGAGTAGCTAAAGCTTCATTATCAATATCTTCTGCTATAATTAATAATGATTTACCTTCACTAGATACTGCTTCTAAAATAGGTAATAATTCTTTTACAGAATTTAATTTTTGATCTGCAATTAAAATAACAGGGTTTTCTAATACTGATGACATTGTATTATTATCTGTAACAAAGTATGGAGATTTGTAACCTCTATCGAATTGCATACCTTCAACTGTTTCAAGATAAGTATCTCCTGTTTTAGATTCTTCTATATGAACAACTCCTTCCATACCTACTTTTTCAAGAGAAGTAGCTATTAAAGTTCCTACTTCTGAGTCATTATTAGCAGATATTGTGGCAATTTGTTCTAATTGACCTTCAGCTGATATGTCTTCAGATATTTCTTTTCTTAAAGTTTTAATTACTTCTTTAACAGCTTTATCAATACTACGTTTAATTTCTACAGCATTTTCATTTTTAGATAAATTATCTAATCCTAGATTAATCATTTCTCTAGCTAATAGTGTAGATGTAGTTGTACCATCACCAGCTTTATCTGCTGTTTGAACAGCTGCTTGTTTTACTAATTGAACTCCTAATTCTTCAGTTGGATTCTTTAGTGAAATGGATTTTGCTACTGTTACACCATCTTTTGTACTTGAAGGTATACCATCATCTCCTGCTATAACAACATTTCTTCCATTTGGGCCTAAAGTTGAAACAACAGCATCTGCTAGTATATTTATTCCTTTTACTAGATTATCTCTAGATTCATCGCTAAATTGTATTTGTTTGCTCATTTTATTTATTATTAATTTCAGTTAAATTCTTTTTGTCTTCTTTAGTTATTTCTACCTCATCTAAAATATCAGCCACATTAACTTTTTTAGTTATTTTAGCTAATACCTGATTTTCAGGTCCAACATAAAACTCTTCACCTTTAAAATTTAGTTTAGTAAAACCTTGAGTAGGTAATACTACTAAATCACCTGGTTTTAGATGGTTTGGGATTATTTCTCCATTTATAGTATATCTACCAGATCCAGTAGATACAACTTCTCCATATTCATTTATTTGGTTACCCATATCAGGTACAATAATATTACCATGGGTTTGTTCTTCGCTTTCAATAGGTCTAACTATAACAGCGTCAAATAATGCTTCAATTTTATCTAATTTACTCATTTTTTTATATAATTTTTAATGTTAGTTTCAATATTTTTATATTCATTTAAAAAATTACTTAAATTTTTATAATGTTCTTTAGTATGTAATTTTTCTTTACTTATTCTTTCTAATGCTTGGTCAAAATTAGCATGAAAAGTAAGTGCTTTAGAATAAGTTTTACTTTTTCCTGTAGATCTAAAATGGTTTTTATCTGATGTTACTTTAATGTTTACTGTATAGCAGTTCTCATCTTTAGTAATATAATAAGGTTCCAAATTTGGATCTTCAATAAGGGTTAGGGATTTTGGTTTTCTTGCCATATAACTTTTTATTATTAATGTTAACGCCAATATACGAAAAAAACATGGCTAGGGCACGTTTTTTTGCAATTATTATTAATTAATCTTTATTGTTTTTGGCTTAGATTCCTCAGCTACTGGTATGTAAATGTCTAATTGACCATTTTTTAAATTAGCATCAATACCACCTAAATTAAACTTAGGTGCTATTTTATACCTTAAATCAAATGATTTTTTAGATAAACCATTATGAATCATTCCAGGATGCATTTTACCATCATCTCCTCTTTCTTCAAAAGATTTAGTATAGCTGATTTTTAAAATATCCCCTTCAATATCTAATACTATATCTTTTTTGGTAAGACCAGTACAAGCTACTTCAAAATGAAGTCCTGCTTCATCATAAAAAATATTAACGGGATGTGGTTGTTTGAAATTTCCAACAGGTTGAAATGTGCTGTCAGATTTAAAGTGATTCCTAAAAAGGATGTCGAAAGGACTTATATGCCTTTCAAAGATTTCTAATGTACTCATATCATTTTATTTTATGGAGCCGAAGCTTCCGGTTAATTTAAAAACATAACTTGTGCCCTAGCTACAATGTTTTGTTTATTATACATATCAATATAATAAGGAAAATTCACTTCTCCAAATTATTTTATTTGTCCTGGTAAAGGTTCTGTATCAAAAAAGAACATATGCCATAATCTACCAGACTCAATATCCCACCCAAAATAATCTTGAGCTGCGTGGATACATTTAGCATCAAAAATAACTAATCTATTGTAAACATTTCCAGCAACATCAACATCTTCATAAGGATGAGGATCAACAAATGAATGTTGATTAAAAGCATGATCAATATTTTTACCATTTACTGGCTCTTGACTATGCCTTATTTTAGTTTCTTTATGTTGCATCAATCTAGTTCCTGAAGCAACAGGAGCATTTGGAGTTAAATAAATCATTCCAGCCCACATTTGTTGATCACAGTGATAAACTAAAGAAGTACCAGAACTAGCTGATTGGAATCTTCCATTCATCCCATAATTTTCCCACATTTCTTTTCCAATAATTTTAGAACCTATAATCTGTTCAAATCTTTCTTTAACACCATCAAATAAATATTGTTTTCTTGTTCTCATACCTAAATAACCTGGGTCATCAAAGTAATATTGACCTAAAGCAAATTCTCTTATTGCATCTGGATTTTCATAGAAATTATCTACAATCCACATTCTAGGTTTTGGTTCAGGATTTGGTTTAAATTCGTTTGTATAAATTTGACCCCACTGGCTATCTGGTGAGGAATCTACTTTTTTAATTTTGCTCATAATTTTTTAATTTATTCATTTCGTGCTATATAATAAATACTATTTATATCTCCTTCGAATGTTATTTTCATCATTCCTTGTTTAGATATTTTTATAGAACAATTTTCTATATCTTTATTTGCATTTAAAATATCTTTAAATATATCGGAATTAAAAGGTAGCTTAACATCACTATCTTTTATAATTCCTTGTAGTTGATATTCTATTTTATTTGAAAATCCTGTATTATCACCAAATAAAAATTGACATACTAAATTTCCATCTAAATCTTTTGTTGATTGAATTAACATATTATCTACATCATTTAAAGCATTTTTAGCTTTAATTAAATTATCTACTTCTTCTCTTTCTAAATCTAATTCAATCTCAAATCCTTCATCTGGATCACTATACCAAGGTGTTTTTCCCATAATAAGTGTATCAGCTAAGGCATATGCTAATTCAAAATTAGTATCTGAAATATTTAGCTTAGTATGTAATTCACCCTGTTTTTCTGATGATAATAATAAATCACCATTTGTAATAGCTAAAAGTTTTATTAGTTTATTTGTATCAAAAACTCCTATTTCGCAATTTTCAAATCCAAAATTATCTAATACTACTTTACATACTCTACCTGATTCACCAGCATATACGGTTAATGTATTATCTTTAATTCTCCATTTAACTTGGTTATTTAACCCATTAATGTAATATTTTGAAATAAAAGATTGTAATGTGTTTTTGTTTATCATATCGTCAATATACGTAATTTTTTTTATACCTCAAAGGAATCAAATGCATTTATATAGGGGTTTAAATCTAAACTCCATTGTAAATCACTAAAAAATCCTTCTAATTTATTTAATAATATAGAATTAAATACTTTTTGTCTATCAGCATAATTTTCTAAAAATTCTTTTATTTTATCAGGCATATCATAATCAAAAAATGCCAATGCTTCTATTTTATATGGGTTATCTTTTAAATAAATCCATTTTACTTTATCTGCCATGGTAATAAGATTATACTTTCTATCTAATTTCCATAATTTAAGTAAATCATTATATCTAATAGCTGCACGAACAGGTGCTGGGGCACCTTTTAATATTTCAGTAAATAATTCTCCCGCTCTAGTTGAATTCCCAGAATATTTTTGTAATTTTTTTACAGCTGTTGGGTTGCCTAATTTAGCTAATGGAATATCACCACTAAGTATTTTATGTTTAAAATCCTTTATCTGTTTTATTATATTAGCTTTCTCTTCTCCTTTTAGTACTTGTTGGAGGATATTGTTGAAAAAATCTCCTAAAATAGGTGGAAAATTCGCCTTCATAAATTCTAGACCTTTGATGTCCAAAACTTCTTTGTTTATACCTTCTTGTTTGGTTATCCATTGTGCATAACGTCTTGTTGCCCTGAAATAAGCTGATCTTATTACACATTCAGTTTTCATTTCAAGTCTGTGAGTCGTGATGTTAAAGGTCTCACGAGCTAACCTATCATAATCTTCTGTAATTATATCCTGATAAGCTAAAGCTACTTTTTCTAATTTACTATCTTTTTCAATGTCAGATAGTTCTTCAAAATTAGGATATAAATGTTTTAATATAGGTTCAGCATTAAAGTAATTGGAATCAGTATCAACATAAACACAATAGTTCTTATCTTCTTTATTACAAATAAACCAAGGTGTTTCTTCTAAATGTTTCATTTCCAACTATCTTTATTATAGTTACCTAATTTAAAAATTATATTATCTTTTTCATAAATAAAATCAGCTATTTCCTGATCCATAAATCTAGTAACTTTTTGATGTCCATTTTCATCATATTCATCTAATGGTTTTTCTCCAGCTACTGAATTATGTAATACTGTTAATTTATGATTATCCCAATTTTTTACATTATCTATAAATCTAGGAATATTCTCCCAATCTTCAGCTATATGTTCCAATCTAATAAAATAGTCTGGAACAGCCAAATCTTTCCAGTAATACCAATAAAATAAGTCTTCATCATTTGGGTAATTTATATATCGATGATTATAACAATATTCTTTAAAATCAAAAGTAGCACCATCTGATATTAAATCAATATAAGCTGAAACAGCTCTAGTATATGGATTTCTAATAGTACAAATAATTTGATAATCTTCACAACCTGGTGGAATACCTTGATCATGTAAAAAGCTTCCAAATTTTTCTTCTTTTTCTTTCCAAGGGTAATAAGTGTATCTATCTCCTAAACTATCAAAAGCAGCTAAATTACTTCTACTAGCGCACCCAGCAGTAGCCCAATAAATTAATTCAAATTCCTTATTATAATTCATATTCTTTTACATCAAGATAATCACTTCCAGTTACAAGGTTAATATCATTTTTAATATTATTTCTTTCTTCATTTAATTCGAATATTTTTCTTGATGATTTTATAAACTCTTTATCTTTAATTTTTTTATCTCTTACTAAATTTTCTAAATCCCATAACATTCCATTAATACGAGATAAATTTAAATATAACATTTGAAGTGAACTATCATTTTTAGTAAATAAACTAACACATTTCGGATTTAATTCTAAAAACTCTCTCTCAACAACAGCTAATTTCGCAGAATCTTCTATTCTTAATTTTTTTAATTCTAAAATAGAAATTCTATCTAATAATTCACCATTTGAAATTTTTATCTTCATCTTAAAATCTTGTATCGCCTGGTATTTTAATTATTGGACTTGGTTTTTCTCCTTGTGAATTCCTTAAAGGGCTATCTAAATCTATTTGAAATGTAACATTATTTATTTTAAATCTAAATACTCCTTGTTTTAGGAATTTTTTAAATGCATTTTCTTGTTTTTCAGACCAAAGTTCACTCATAGTAATTAATTCTTCTTTACTAATGGTTTCACCATTTGCTATGATATGCATATTTTTTCTAATAGATTGTTTTTTTAATGTCATATTTTTAATTTAATTTCATTTCTTATTACTTTATTCATATGATTATTTGCACATAAAGCAGATTCCTGTATTATTCTGTGACCAGATAATGTAATTGCTTCACTTAATATAGATTCTGGTAATCCATATCTAAAACCAGGTAATGCAGTTGCACCATATAAACTATTAAGCAAAATTTTCATTGTATATTGCATTAAATAGTTATATTCTCCAGCTACTTTATCTTTAGCTTCATATGCTTTTTTCATTGCTTTTTTATAAACAACTCTTTCATTAAACCATTTATTTAAAACAGTTGATAATGTTGATTCTTTTTCAGTTGAAAATATAGAACCATTAGCAGATATTGAAAAATTATTTTGTTCAATCATGTTTATTAATCTTCCAATATTTACATTAGTAGATTTATCTTTAGAATTTTTTATTAATAATTCTTCATTAGGATCACGTTTTTTTAAATCGTTAAGACCCAATCTATTATTACGGTCATCTGCATCTATAATACGTCCAACAAAAGTTTCTCTACCTATGTTTAAAGACATAATTATAGATGGATACAGCGATGTTAAATCTTCATCAAACATGTATTTA